>Ga0157302_10000088_pt1 | contig 14194 bp, 11 predicted proteins | sample NitcycUS103311B2_FD_108381 | JGI IMG/M metagenome (GOLD analysis project Ga0157302, IMG submission 108381) | Soil microbial communities from Arlington Agricultural Research Station in Wisconsin, USA - Nitrogen cycling UWRJ-S103-311B-2 | ecosystem: Environmental > Terrestrial > Soil >... | reverse complement strand
CTATTGAAATAAGGCAGCTAAATTATCGGATTGCTACAAGAATCAATATATTTGCTTGTTAAACTATACTCATTATGATGAAGCACATGCACATGTACCATGCTCCAGTTAGAGCATATGAAGAACAAGGATTACAGAGTAGAATAAGAAAATATTTACCACATTCTCTAGAATAGATTTCCAGCAGTGAAGAGCGATAGAAATTATGATCTCGTCTTTCTACTCTCCAATAGATATGGGTGAAACAAACACCAATGCCAAAAACAAAATTCTTGTTACATTTTTAATATCAAAGCGACCGAATTTATGGCTATATCTTTTTATTTTTCCTAATTGATTTTTATTATAATGACATTTAATATGTCAACAGGTCATTGGCAACATGGCATTAAATATGCAATATCTTGATTTAAAAAGAAAAATACGCGACGTCCGCATGCTGGCTATTCAGGGAATTGCAGAAGCTGGTTCTGGACATCCTGGTGCATCGTTTTCTTCGGCTGAAATCATGGGATCTCTTTATTTTAGAAAGATGAAACATGATCCTTTAAAACCAGGATGGGAGGAACGAGATTATTTTGTAAATTCAAAAGCACACTCTGCGCCAGGTTATTATGCAACTTTAGCTGTTTCAGGTTACTTTCCAACTAATGAAATGAAGACATTGCGCAAGCTTGGTAGTCGCCTTCAGGGTCATCCGGTGAGATATTCTGAAGCCCAAAAGCACCACAGTATACCAGGAGTTGAGTATTCGGGAGGCTCAGAGGGAATAGGTTTGTCAGTGTCAATAGGTATAGCAATTGCCAATAAACTTGACAATAAAACAAATCGCGTCTATACTTTGCTTGGAGATGGGGAGTCCGATGAAGGACAAGTATGGGAAGCAGCAATGGCAGCTCCTAAGTTCAGATTGGACAATCTTATTGCAATATTAGATCGCAATCGGATCCAACAAGACGGTTTCACGGAAGATATTATGCCTTTAGATCCAATGCGTGACAAATGGTCAGCATTTAATTGGAATGTAATAGAGATCGACGGCCATAAGGTTGAACAGGTAATCGATGCACTGAACAAAGCGAGTCAAGTAGACGATAAGCCCACTTTAATTATAGCTAACACTATCAAGGGCAATGGCATTAAGCATATGACAAACAATCCACAATGGCATGGAAAAGCTCCTCCTAGGAAACACACTCCGATATTGTTGGAAGAACTTGAAAGTGAATGCTTAATTGCACCGTCTATTATTGCAGGAGAACGGGAAAACTATGAAGAGAAAGTCAGAAAGGCAGAGCGAGGGGGAGCAGACATAATACATTTAGATGTCATGGATGGTAGGTTCGTAACCAACACTACATTCTTTGCAGATACGATTAAAAAATTGCGGCATATTACGAGTCTACCCTTTGATATACACCTGATGATTGAGAATCCATTGGAACATATACAAGAGTATATTGATGCTAGAGGCGATATAATCACAGTCCATGCTGAGGCATGTAACGAAAGCCAGTTTGCATGTATAAAAGACAAATTACTCGCAAATGGAATAAGCCCCGGTATAGCAATTAATCCTCCTACTGATATTCCTGAGTGGCTTTATTCTCATCTAGAAAATATTGATGTTATGATAATAATGTCTGTGAATCCGGGTTTTGCAGGACAAAAATTTATTCCTGAAGTTTTGCCAAAAATGGTATTGATAAATAGAAAATTAAGGGAATATGGTTTTAAGGGATATATAGAAGCAGATGGAGGTATCGATGCAACGACTTTGCAGCAGGTATATGACTCTGGAGCCAGGATTCTCGTTGCAGGTAATGCAGTATATGGTAGCGCCGATATTCATGGAGCAATTATTCAGTTGAGACATAAAGCAAACGTCGCATTAGAAAGGAGACTTCTCGAACACGCAACTAAGACAGGCATAAGGTCAGATTGGATAAAGATACGTAAACATATATTGATTCCACTTGCAAATGAGCTAGAAATAGAAGGAGAACTTGATGCAGTTAAGTAGCGAGAGAAAAACCGCTGATATGAGAGGGATCTATGGTGATACATTAGTAGAGATAGGTAGAACTCATCGCAATGTAGTTTGTGTTGGAGCAGATACTACAGATTCCCTCAAGACAAAAAAATTTGGAGATAAATATCCAGATAGAATGTTCAACGTAGGAATTGCAGAAGCAAACCTTGTTTCCATAGCAGCCGGACTTGCAATCGCTGGTAAAATTGCATTTGCCGGCACCTATGCAGCTTTCCTTCCGGGTAGATGCCTAGACCAAATTCGTAACACTATCTGTTATCCAAATCTCAACGTAAAGCTTGTCGTCTCTCATGCTGGCTTAACTGTAGGACCAGACGGAGCGTCACATCAACAAATTGAGGATTTTGCAAGTATGAGATCTATTCCAAACATGCGAGTAATTGTCCCTGCTGATGCGGTGTCAGTAGGACACTTGATCAAGATAATAGCACATACTCTCGGTCCATTTTATGTTAGGCTGGCAAGACCCTCTAGTGAGGTCTTGTATGCAGAAAACGAAACAGCATTCGATATCGGTAAAGGAAATATTTTGCGTGATGGGTCAGACGCAACCATTATATCATGCGGACTGATGGTAGCAAGATCTTTGAAGGCAGCAGAGATTTTGAAACGGGAAGAAGATATTTCGTGTCGTGTTGTAGACATGTTTTCGATCAAACCTATTGATAAAGATCTTGTAGAAAAAAGCGGTAGAGAAACGGGGGCAATAGTAACCGTTGAAGAGCATAACGTTATTGGAGGACTTGGGGGCGCTGTAACCGAATCATCCGCTGAGAGTTATCCTGTACCAATTAGGCGTGTGGGTATACATGATAAATTTGGAGAATCCGCTAGAGATGAGGAAATTGATGCATTATTGGAAAAGTATGGTCTAACCGAAAAAGAAATAGCACAGGCAGTTATTGAAGCTAGAAGTAGGAGCAAAAGATGAAAATATTTCTTGATACTGCCAATATAGAAGCTATCAACATGTATAACGATATGGGCATTGTCGATGGTGTTACAACTAATCCCACTCTTCTCTCAAAGGAGAAGGGGAATCCGTCAGAAATAATGCGAGAAATCGTTAAAATTGTAAAGGGACCAGTAAGTCTCGAAGTGTTAGGAACAAAGGAGGAAGAAATGTTGGAAGAGGCTTATAAGCTAAAGAAGTATGGTCAAAATGTCATTGTCAAAATTCCAATGATTCCAGAAGGCTTGAAAGCGGTCAAAAAGTTAAAAAAAGAAGGGATAGAAACCAATGTTACACTCATTTTTTCTGCCAACCAAGCAATTCTGGCGGCGAAAGCTGGTGCATCTTATGTTAGTCCATTTATTGGGAGGATGGATGACAACGGTCAGGAAGGTATGACAATAATTAAAGAGATTGTTCACATTTTTAAAAACTATCAATTTAATACCGAAATTCTTGTGGCAAGCATAAGACATCCGCTCCACGTGATTGAAGCCGGGAAAATTGGAGCACATGTAGTAACACTGCCTCCAGATATTTTGGGAAAAATGATGCTACACCCACTTACAGACAAGGGTCTTACCGCATTTCTTGCTGATTGGAAAAAAGTCAAGAAAGAAAATCCTGAACTAATGATCTAGGTTCGAAGCAGATTTATTACTTTTTTTGGCATATCCTGTAATCTACTGACAGCCAAGGTTTTCTCATAGTTTAAGTATTTTAGATTATGAGCTATACTGACTGAATCATTCAAGTTTCTACCCACTCCAAGAGCCATCATATTTATACCAATCTTTCTATAAGATAGAACCATTCCTCGCACAGCATTAAAATCAGATGGCTCACCATCGGTTAAAGTCACCATGATGTCAGGCTTAAACGATTTTATAACAGGCTGTAATAAGCCATAAATTTCTGCAAGAGGCGTACCTCCGCTTGCCTTTATCTGCGCTAACCTTCGAGCACTAACTACAGACCATTTTATGGCTGGTGGTTTTATTACCCAGCATTTTACCTGTCTTGCTTCTGTACTGAAAGCATAAACTGCAAATTTTATTCCAAGGTAATGCAGTGCTTCGCAGAGAGCAATGGTTGCCTGTTTGTATTCTAATTCAACATCTTCAATGCTACTAGAGTGATCGAGTAGAATGGCAACTTTTGTTTTAATGGAAAGTTTAAAGTCTGTCAAAAATAGTTTGGGTAATGTTTCAGCGTAACTTTCAGCATCAAATTCTTCACCAGTTTTTTCATGCAATTCTATCCAGCCAGTTCTCCAGTCTCTGAAGGCGGTCTTTATCTTTTGTATTAAATCAGTGTTGTAAATTTGTGTTTCATCAACATCCATTTTTTCAGGAACACTTAGACCAAAATTTACCAAACTCTCGTAACCTTTGTTTTCGGTTTTTTTACTTTCCCTTAACAGAGTTTCAAATTCACTTAAAACTTCGTTTCCTTCAACAATATCTTTTGTTGTCTTGTCAACATCTTTATTTCCATGTTTTATTTTAACCATTTTTTCTATCTGTTTTAACAGATCGTTTTGGTTCATCGATATGCCAATTCTTGTCCTTGGAGCAACGATCGGAATCGATGTAAGAGCATCTATTTCAAGCATTTTAATTAATTGAGGTACGTATTGTTCTATCCAGTCAGTTCCATAACTATTTTTAATTGCTTCTTGGACTATGTGGTTTGCGAAATCCGAAGCCTTCTTCATCCTATCATATTCGCTTCCATATAGTTCACCCTTAATATACCCAGTCAGAAAATGTTGGGAAAATGCTTCAGCAATCTTATATTTTCCATAAATTGAATTCAGAAGAGGACGTGACAACCAAGATATACCCTCATTGAAAATGAGCTCGTTTATTATTCCCTCCCATTCATCAAGTCCAAGATGCTCAATACGCTTGGTTTCAATAGTATTTAGAAGTAGTCCAAAGGCATGTTCATAGCTTAGAACTTTTGTTGAATGGCGTATCCGCATTGATTCATACCATAATGCAACTCGCCACTGTCGATATTTTTGAAGATCGGTCCCGGGATAGTAGTTAAGAAGTGGAAGTATGATCTGATTTTTGTCGGGTTTTGCTATCGGAATTTTGTCTTGCGTTAAGACTATGACTATTTTAGGGTTTCCAGACCACCTTCTAGCCAAGAAGGTTGCAATATCTAATAAAACGTCATTTCGCATTATCATGTCATTTACTGTAAGCCATTTCCAGAAATGCTAGTTGCCAAAAATAGATATTATCATATCCATAACTTTTCGATATTCAACTTCGCCCCACTGTTCATAAACATTCGCATAGACAATTTCTGCTGCCTGCTTTGCAGCAATACCTGTATTAAGCAGTTTTGCGAAAGCAATTGTTTCCCTCAAACTGGGACTATAATATAATTCTTCTAAAGCCGCTGCCTCTCGCAAACTCCTTGCAAGTTTGATTGCATGTTTCACATCGTTTGTTTTTGAATTATCGACTGTTGTATGCTGATTAATAATCTCAAGCTCTGTATCTTCAGGCGGGTAATCTAATCTCAACCTAAAGGGAAATCTGCTAAGAACTTGGGGTGGCAACTCTTTTGTTCCAACATGTGATAAAGGATTAATTGTTGCAATTACAAACCAATCAGCAGTAGCATTAATGATCTGCCCTTCTGCTTCTTTTAGTACTAACTGCCGTCTGTCATCAAGTGCCTCGTCCAGTCTTAACAACACGTCTGCTTCTGCAGCATTTAATTCATCAAGATATAGCATACTTCCTTCTCGCATCGATTTTACAAGTATGCCCTCTACAAAGCTGATTTCTCCTTTATCAAGAGTTTTGGTACCAATTAGATGCGATTCTCTAGTACGAAGACTAAAGTTAACTGAATATAGTTCTTTTTTCAGCTGGGAAGCAAATTTTCTTACAAGAGTTGTTTTGCCAGTGCCCTTTGGACCTATAATTAAAACGAATAATCCTGTTTCGTAAGCCTTGTTTAATACACTAAGAGCATTATTCCAGTCAAGATAATTGATTCCTAACATCATCTTCTGTTGCAATCACATATCTATACATAAAAACTAATTGCCAATGATCATCCCTTTTATTATATTTGATATCACTCATCTTGTCCTACTAATGGGCTCGAATAGTGTGTTTTTTATTGTTTAAATAGTTACTTAGGAGCGCTTTGTCGATTGTTCCTGGATTGATATAGTAAGATCTGCCTTTAACATGTTTCGCCATTTCATTAACATAACCTAATAATGAAGCTTCTTCGCTGATCATAATAGTGTCAATATCAATTCTCATTTTGTGGCATTTTTTAGCTTCTAATATTGTCCTTTCTCCAATATACTGGTCTACCTGCCTATAACGATAACACAGATAAACTAGCTCTCCTGATGCGACATCAAGGTTCATACCTTGATTCTGTCTCATGGAATCAAGAGTTTCTTTATCTGCAGTATAGAAATGGGAATATGGTCTTTGAGACAAAATTTTGTCCTGTTCTTCTTTTTGATCAATAAAGCAAGCACTCGGATGACCATCAGTTATCAGGACTATTCGCTTATTCATCGCACCATCTTTTTGCAGGATTTTGCTTGCCAGTCGAAAAGCTGACTGATAATTTGTATAATGCAAAAAGTCAGAGCCTGGCTCGAAAGTCTTTAGATAGGGAATGTCTTGAGGGGAGACTTTTGATGCTAGAGCTCCGAAACCAACAATGTAAATTGAATCCGATGGGAAGAATTTCCGATTTAAAAGAAAAAGACTCCAAAGTGCTCTTTTAGCAGCCTCAATTCTACTCATATCTTCAAACATAGAAGAATAACGCATCGTCGAGCTTAGGTCAATACAATAAACTAGCGCCACTCTAACATCCTGCATCATTTCATATTCTTCTAAATCCTCTAAATCAATATCCAAAGGAATTTTGATTTGACTACCTTTCTTAGCTACTCTCTGAACGGCGTTCAGCAATGTACTTGGAACATTAATAAGTCGAATATCATCCCCAGGTTCATATTTCTTGTTTGTATCCAATACCAGAGATCCGGAGCCTAGGTTTGTAGTGGTATGTGTTCCAAAATCACCTGTTTTCAAAGCTTTCATGACGTCATTTAAAATCTTTCTACCAATATCTATAAAACCTCGTGCGCTAAGCCATTTTTCGGAATCTTTAAGGTATCCTTTCTGTATTAGTTGTGTTATTATAGGCATTCCAGACATCTGAACTCCTGCACCTTTGGTGTCAGTGTTTTGACCATTCTTTTTCTGCTGTTTGCCTTTCTCTGATTGTTTGTAATGAGTTGACATGACATCTTGTAAAGTCTGTTCAAGCTCCCATAGATTTGGAGTCTTTTCTCTCAGGACTTCTCTACCGGTAGCATTCAACAGCTTATCAATTATGTCATCTGATATACTCCAATCTCCATGTCCCTCAAATCCCTTTTGCTGTTGATCCAACTCTTCATGAGGAAAATAAACAAATTCTTTTATGCTAGAACTATTACTGTGCGAGGACATAGTTGGTATTATCCTTTCTATCAAGTAAAGGTGGCTGGACCCATCTCAAACCCTCTAGAACCACTTCTGTAACTGCTGCAGCAAACTCGCCATTCAGATCCTGTGTTATAGATATATTATCGGTTTTTATTCCAAGCAGTTTTGCTCTTTCCACAAGCAGTTTCTGCTCATCTTTTATATCTATGACGGTTTTGTTTAATACTTGTTTTAAGATAGGGAACTTAGCCAATTGTGAGTCATAATCAGCTAAATCGGACTTCTTACAGCCCAAAACAACTTGAGATACCATGAATGCTTTATTTTTTATAAATTCATTTTTCAATTTCGTTATTTGTTCTGAAGATATCTTTTGAACATATTGAAGCGAAACTTCTTTCATTGCGTCATTAATTAGTGAATTCAATATATTTATTCTATTTTGACGATTATCTTCCATCTCAGATAACTCGAACTTGGATGACTGTTGTATGCTGTGAATATCACAAAATCGCGGTACCGCCTTTACATAGTGTAATATTGCCCTAGTTCGTTCTGCTTCACCGATCAAAAGCTCCATAGAATGGATTCCCATTCTAACACTTACACCTTTGTCTTGATTAATATCATGATGACTTCTGGCTAACTGTGTTAGCGTAGCAATAGTCTTTAGAATAAAAATTGGTAAAAATACATTCTTAGCATCAGCGATATTCGCTTCTTGAACAATAACAAGCATCTCATCAGCAGTATTTCTCGGATAGTGAGTATCTATGTGACTTCGCAATCTGTCAAACAAAGGTTCGATAATCTTACCAGAATGTGTATAATCTATCGGATTGGCAGTTGCGATAATTTTCGTATCGGGTTTGAAAACTACAGGATATGATCCGGTTGTAAATTTGCCTTCCTGTAGAACGCTCAGTAATGCAACTTGTTTTCGTGGATCTAGTGCAGGTAACTCATCTATACACATAATTCCATGTCGGGCTTGCAATAGTTGACCAGGAGAATATGATTCGATATTATACAATTCAACACCTTTCTTGGCAATCTTTATAGCATCAATTTGACCTACTAGATCTTTGACAGAAATATCAGGAGTAGCAAGAATATATCTATACCTATTTACACCATCAATCCAGTCGAGGCTTGTCTCCAACTTGTTGTTTCTAATAATATCTTCACATTCTTTAGAAACACTAAATTCAGGAGAAGCACGAATAACTTCTGAATCATTTAATAGAGCGATAAGCTGCTCTTCAGGAATTGAAGTTGGAACATCATTTGTAATTGTTCCTCGAACTACTGGAATCGATGAAAGCAAGTTCTTGGCAATAGATTCAGCAATTTTTGTCTTTGCTTGTCCAACTTGTCCAATGATGAGCATGTCATGACCTGACAAAACAGCCCTGTTTAATGCTGGAATAACATCATCATCATAACCAATAATACCTGAATATGGATTGTCTCCTTTTTTCATTTTTACAATGAGGTTGCCACGCATTTGTTCACCAACTGAAACGTGTTTGTAATTGATATTTAGTAAATCTTCCAGCGTTTTGATCTGTTTATGATCTTCAGGAACACCTGGTAGTAATTCTGTATATTTTGGCTTTGAAGTATATGAGCGATGTACAATCTCTTCTACATTTTTAGAACTCATTAATCATGAAATTGGCGCTCTTCTGACAAATTTAAACATTATCAATTAAAGAATATACCTTTGTTGCATAAATATTATCATAATAAGAATTTGTTTTAATTTCTCGGGGCAACTACTTTTATCAAACTATCAAACGAAGACTCCATAATTCTTCTCTATCGCCATTCACGTTCTTCAATATTCTTTTTATGAAAGTTCATATATTTTTGTGTAATTGCGCACCGTTCTGTATCTCTATCAACCATTATACTATTAAATATGATATTTTTCCTGCTAATAACGTATGTGATAATGCAAGATCTTCATAGAACATTTTCGATATTCAAATTAAAGAGATGATCAGAGTGGTGGCATAGTCAGTTTTGTGGAAATATTGACAATTTTCAATAGAGTCTGCAATACGAGCATAATAAATCCAGTATGGTTTTTATTTCGGACAGTCTTTGATGATTTTAATTTGTCAGCATTAGACTATAAACACATCCTTAGAATCGCAGGTAAAGATATTTTGGGAAGCAAGAAAATGATTGTTGCATTGAGCGAAGTTAAAGGTATCGGTTACAATTTTGCACAGGTATTACTTCAGTCTTTAAATATAAATCCAAACATGCGTATTGGATTTATGACAGATAGAGAGTTAACAGACATTGATATAGCTGTTAAGAATCCCTCGAGATCAGGAATGCCATACTGGTATATGAACAGAAGAAAAGACATGGATACTGGTTCTGATCGACACCTCATTACATCAGATCTTGACTTTGCAATCTCAAATGATATTGAGCGTGAAAAGACCGTAATGAGTTGGCGTGGATATAGACATATGTTTGGTCTAAGAGTAAGAGGTCAATGTACGAGAACAACTGGAAGAAAAGGCGGTGCAGTAGGTGTCAAGAAGATAGGTAAACCTATGCCAGGAGGTCCTTCTGGTGCACCGTCAGCAGTCGTTGGAGCAGCGGGGCCAGCATCGACAACAGAAATTACCAAAGAAGCAAGCAGTAGTGTAACAACATCTAAAACGGGTGGAGACTCCGCGAAGGAGACAGTTAAGAAATAATAAAGTGTTCAAATGTGGGCGATCCGCGTAAATCAAAAAAACTATTCCATAGACCAAGAAGAATATGGACCACAGAGCAGCTTGGTGCAGAACTTTATATTGTAGGTTCATATGGGTTAAGAAATAAACGCGAACTATGGAAGGCACAGACAGAAGTCGCTAGATTTAGAAACCAAGCGCGAGCATTACTCGCGCTTCCTACAGAAGTCAGGCATGAGAAAGAAACACGACTGTTAAGCTTCTTGATCAGACTTGGTTTGGTAAATGAATCGGCAACACTCGACGATATTTTGAACCTCAAGATCGAGGACCTTCTTGAAAGAAGGCTTCAAACGATAGTAATGAAGAAAGGAGGTACAAAATCTCCACATCAAGCACGACAAATTGTAGTTCATGGCCACGTTTCCTTAGGAAACAGAATTGTAAATCTTCCAGGTTACCTAGTAAAAAGAGAAGAAGAGCCACAGATTTTATTGCATATGTCAATGGGTCCTAACTCACCGTCTTAGATCATTTGCTTACTTAAAGCACCGACACAATATCCACATGATCAATTTTTCCATCAGAGTCCATATCAAATCCTTGTACTACTAAAGCCCATTCATCTTGGTATTGATAATTTCTTAAAATCTCTTCACTATAATTAGTCAAGGCAATGACTGCAGATTTAGTTCCGATAGATCTTACTCCGGCAACTATAATCACATTCCCGTTGTTATTATGCGGATTTTTTATCTTAGCTATTAAACCGTGATTGTCTGCGTTGTAGAGTTTGCCAGATCTTTCCACCAAACCTGACCAAAAGTTTTTTTCATTGAATTTTATCGGTAAGTATCTGTTAAACTCTGCTGTCACAATATTTGTACCAGGGCCACCAATAGAAATCAAATTACGACCTTCAAGAACTTTTTCTGCTTTTGCGTCGGCATCCAGCTTAACAATAAACTCGGCTGGAATATTGCAGATTGTTCCCAAGAAAAATGCCAAATGTACGGCATAATGTCCATCTCTTGCAGACGATTTGTAAGGTCCATGTGGATCCGGTGCACCAACTACAATAAGGCCATGGAATGAATTATTGATGATATAATCACTAAAAAATTTACGAGCGTATGGATATTTCTTTATGACACCCGCACCAACTAGATAATCCATGTGTTTTTCTCCCCAATTCATTTCTATACCAAAGGAGGGACTTAAAGAGCGATATAGTCTGGCAGTACCACCCCTAACAAGGTTTGTTCCTACTTCTTCAACCACACCGATGCCTACTAGTCTGTGGATATAGTAATATGCACTCTGCTCGTAAATTTTTAGTTCTTTTGCAATTTGTGCAGGATACATAGGCTTGTCCGACAATAATTTCATTATACTCCAAGCCAAAGGACTAGAAATAATACGCATCTCTTCCATACTGTCAAAGATAACTATTTCTTTGCCTAAAAGCCTACCATTTACATAGTCTACAAGAGTTTTTTTTCGCAAATGTGACTGATCATCACAACCAATATATATTATTATTTACCAGTATTGATACGGATTGTGTGGTTTTTATATGTCTATCTCTGACATGCTTTTGAAGCAGTATGTAAAATCTTATAACGGTAAATCTGCATTTTGATAAGCGTTTTAAGATTTACAATTAAGTAATTAGTGTGTGTTCTATAATAGGCTATAGAGGAAAGTTATTTGCAGCTCCTGTGTTGATTGAAAGTCTTAAACGAATGGAATATAGAGGTTATGATAGTGTGGGCATTGCTACATTTGATAACGGCAAAATTCTTATGCGAAAGGGCGTAGGCAAAGTGGGAGAAGTAAGTAAATCCCTCAGTTTGAGAAACATGCCTGGCCAAGTAGGTATTGGACATACAAGATGGGCAACCCATGGCCTGGTAACAGATAGAAATGCTCATCCCCATTATACATGCACCAATGATATTGCAGTTGTTCACAATGGAATCATAGAAAATTACAATGAATTGAAAGAAGAATTAGTTCGTCTTGATCACAGATTCAAGAGTCAGACAGACAGTGAAGTTATCGCACATCTGCTAGAAGTCCATTATGCAGAGCGACATGATGTAAAACACGCAATGATTGAAACTTGTAAAAGATTAATTGGAACTTATGCATTCGTTGCAGTTTTTGAAGAAGGTGTTATTAGTGGCGCAAGGTTTGACGAGCCATTAATAATTGGATTAGTAGATGGTGGATATTTCATTTCAAGCGATATCCTTGGATTTCTCGAGTATACAGACAAAGCTATCTTCCTTGACAACAAGGACATTGCTATTATTGATGAAGAAAAATTAGAGTTATTTGACTTTGAAGGTTCTTCTATTAAACGTCCTATTACGCAGGTAGCTTGGGAACTAGCTGCAGCAGATAAGGGTAAATATACACACCATACTTTGAAAGAAATTCACGAACAAAGTCGTACAATAATTGAAGCAGGAAATCAGGATGAAGATAGTATACAATTATTTTGCAATATTCTGTCAACTGCAAAAAGCATATATGTTACAGGAAGTGGGACAAGCTATCACTCTGCATTAATTGCGAAGCATATCTTCGCCAAATTTGCCAGAATTCGAGCTGAAACTATTATGTCAAGTGAGTTCCAATACTCGCTTGATCCTATTGACGGTAATTCTGCATTAATTGCGATTTCTCAAAGTGGGGAAACAGCTGATGTTTTGCAATCTGCTAAAACAGCTAAACAAATGGGAGCAAAGATACTTTCAGTTGTCAATATTCCAACCTCATCCTTAGCTAGAATTAGCGATTCTTTTCTTAGTATAAATTGCGGACCTGAAATAGGAGTTGCAGCAACAAAAAGTTTCACCGGACAGCTTTCAGTTCTTTACAATATTGCGGATAAGTTGTGTAATGGTTGTATGGGAATGACGCTAAACAAACATGACCTTATGGCTGCAACGGATCTCTTGCTTGCTACAGAAAGCGATATATCAAAAATAGCAGATTCACTAGAAGATGTGAAAGATATCTATATTTTGGGAAGGTCGTTACACTATGCCATCGCTCTAGAGGGGGCACTGAAAATAAAGGAACTGGCATACATCCATGCAGAAGGCATTGCAGCGGGTGAATTAAAACATGGACCGCTAGCATTAATAGATAAGAATACGAGTGTTATAGTAATCAATCCATCAGATGCAACATTCAACGATATAATCTCGAACGCTAATGAAATAAAGGCTAGAGGTGCTACCATAATTGGAATTTCAGATAAAAGGAATGACATCTATGATCACTTTATCAAAATACCACAAGTCAGAGATACATTCTATCCACTAATTGAAGTTATTCCTTTGCAGCTTCTAGCATACTATTTAGCACTCAAGAAAAATGCAGATCCTGATTACCCTCGCAATCTAGCTAAATCGGTTACAGTAAAATAAATATCCAATAGGGATGGATTGAATTACTATAATATTATTAATAAAAAATGTATATAAAATATATATAAAATTTTGAATATTGTCATGTCATATTCTTATTAACTGATTCGGCTAATCGCCTTTATAATGATTAATGAGCATATCGATAATCTATAGGGTAGTAACTCCCAACAAAAGACAATAAGGAAATACCTGAACCAAAATTGAGCTTCCCTCCAACCCTAACCCTGTTGATCTTTGCTATCTATGGCATAACACGCTATTTTAAATGGCAAAATTGACCTGCTTATAAATTGTACACTTTAAATAGTGTTTAGACATTTTAGGGCCTGTCAGTCGAATGTTCCCAAATAAAGAAGATTACGATATTATCGTAGCTGGTGGAGGCCTTGCGGGAATGATTGCAGCATATTCTGCAGCATATTATTCAAAACAATCGCTTCGAATTCTTGTTGTTGATAGAAATCCATTATCTGTTGTGGGTAAAAAAACTATTACGGGATGGGTATGTGGTGATGCAGTAGGAAAGGATACCGTTGACTACATGTCCG
>Ga0157302_10000087_pt1 | contig 14331 bp, 12 predicted proteins | sample NitcycUS103311B2_FD_108381 | JGI IMG/M metagenome (GOLD analysis project Ga0157302, IMG submission 108381) | Soil microbial communities from Arlington Agricultural Research Station in Wisconsin, USA - Nitrogen cycling UWRJ-S103-311B-2 | ecosystem: Environmental > Terrestrial > Soil >... | reverse complement strand
GAGGACGTCGGCGTTGCGCACGTACTCGTCCGTCGTCTCGGCCTTGGTCCGCGCCTTGATCTCGATGTTGATCGGAGTGTGCGGGAACGCCCGCAGCACCTCGCTCAGCGTCGCCAGCCGGAAGTCGGTGCGGCAGAAGCCCGGCGGCGGTCGCCGGCGCCCGGTGGCGATGCCGCGGAACGGATACGCCGAGGCGGGCCGGCCGTGGCGGTAGTGGTCGGGCCCGCGGCGCGAGAACCAGTAGGCGGCGTCGAGGCGGCGCAGCGCGCGCAGCGACTGCGACGCGATCGTCCCGTGGCCGTTCGTCGTGCGGTCGACGGTGGTGTCGTGCGAGACCACGATGCGGTTGTCGCGCGTGACGCCGACGTCGAGCTCGAGCATGTCGGCGCCCGCGGCGAGCGCGCGCTTGAACGCGTAGAGCGTGTTCGAGGGAAACTCGTCCTCGCCGCCCTGGTGGGCGATGTTCCACGGGTGCGCGGGCTGGCGCCACGGGTTGGCCGCCGCGGCGGGCGGCGCCGCGAGCAGCAGCGCGGCGACGGCGGCGAGGGCGACGCGGAGCGCGGGCGTCATGGCCGCTTGGCCGGGCGGCCCTATGCGCCCTGCCAGGCGAGCACGAGCAACCCGACCGCGACCACAGCGGCGACGACCACGATGACGAGGTTCGCCTTCAGCGCGAGCGAGAGCAGGCGCGTGCGGTCGGCCGGCGGCGCGGGCGCGGCCGGCTGCGTAGGAGCCGGCGCGGGTCCTGGCGCCGGCTCGGCCGGGTCGCGTGCCCTCACGGCGTCGTCGAGGATCCCGACGATGAGCGCGTTCATGCTGGTCTGCTCGCGCTCGGCCAGGCGCGCGAGCTCGGCGTGGAGGTCCGGCCGCATGCGCACGAGCAGGCGCCCGCTGTGGGTGGCGGTCGCGCGCGGCGTCGGCACGGGCCGGCCCGCGGCCAGGGCGGCGCCGATCCAGTCGCCCATCGCGGCGCGCACGGCGGCCGCGGCCTCGTCAGGGCTCGCGCCGGTCGCCTCGCAGCCCTCGAGCTCCTCGACCCGGGCGGTCCAGCCGTCCTCGCCGCGGGCGACCGCGATCGCATACGGGAGGTCGAGGAAGTCCTTGACGCGGCGGCGCTCGCGCGTGGCCATCGTGGGGCGAGCCTACGGCGCGGGCGCGGGCCGCACAACCGCTGCCTCCGCGTCCAGACAGGCGCGTACGCGCTCGAGCGCGGCGCGCAGTAGCCGCGAGACGTGCACCGGGGAGAGACCGAGCTCGCGGGCGATGCGGGCCTGGCTGACGTCGGCGTAGAAGCGCAGGTGGACGATCCGTCGCTCGCGCTCGCCGAGCGCGCCGAGAGCGCCGATGAGCGCCACGCGCTCGGCGACCGCCTCCCCCATGCCGTCGCACAACGGCGCCGCCGGGTCGTCGTCGGCCGGCAGCGGCGCCGGGGCGACGGCGCTCAGGGCGCGCGCGGCGTCGGGCGCCGCGACGCCGGCGCGCCCGGCGAGCTCGGCGAGCGTCGGCGTCCGACCGAGCCGGGCCCGGAGCTCGCGATCCGCGCGCCGCAGCGCGCGCTGATGCTCCTGGATCGTGCGCGGCAGGCGGACGGTCGCGCAGCGGTCGCGCAGGTGGCGGCGGATCTCCCCGAGGATGCTCGGCACCGCGTATGCAGTGAGCGGAGCGCCGCGCCCCGGCTCGTAGCGATCGACTGCGTTGATGAGCCCGATCGCCCCCGCCTGCACGAGGTCGTCGAGCGGCTCGCCAGCGCCCGCATAGCGCCGCGCGAGGGCGCGGACGAGGGGCAGATGCTGCTCGATGACGCGATCGCGCTCGCGTCGCTCGGGCTCCCGCATGGCGTTCACCTTAATGGCACGATCGTCGTCTGGTGGGGTAGTTCCTTAAACGATAGGCCTCTTGGGGGGCCGGGGGGAAAGTGATCGATTCGATCTACGCAAGCGCGCGCCGGCCGGCCGCCCGCCTCGGGCGTCCTGTGCGCGCGCTTGCGTGCGCCGCCCTCCTCGCCGGCCTCGCCGCTCCACCCGCGGCGCACGCCCAAGACGCGGCGATCCCCGCTACTACAGCGATATCAGACCAGTATCAGGCGGCGGCCCCGACGAGCACGGGGTCGACCGCCGAGGCGCTCGTGGAGTCGGTCCGGACGCAGGCGGCGGCGACGGTGGCCGCCGCCACGCAGTCTGTGGCCGCGCCCGCCGGTGCTACTGACGGTAATAGCGCGCCGGCCCTTCACGAAAATGCAGAGAGTGAAGCTCCGCCGGTGCCCGCGCCGTCGCAGCCCGAGGCGCAGAAGCCGCAGGCCCCGGCGGCGGCGGCCGCACCCGAGCCGCCGACGCTCAAGGCGAGCGATCCCGGGCCGGCGGCGGCAGCCGTTCGCGATCCGGCACGGGCTCCGGCAGCTCCCGCGACGCGGACGGCGGCCGCGATCCAGGCCGCGGCGACGGCCGCGGCGGCGAGCTCGACCGCCCCGGGCCCGCAGGTCGCCCCGACGAACATCAACGTCGCGATCAATATCTTCAGCCCCGGCGACCGCGGACCGGTCGTCCAGACGTCGACGAGTCCCGCCGCCACGCCGCGGGCCGCGCCGGCGGACGGCGGCGCGGCGCGCGCCGGGCCCGTGGACGACGGCGGCGGTGGCCCGACCTCGTGGACGTGGAACTGGAACTGGTCCTGGGGCTCGGGCTGCGGGGCGACCAGCGCGCCGTCGACGAGCCCGTCGTCTTCCGTCGCCGGTGGGGCGTGGTCGTTCGACTGGAACTGGAGCTGGGGCTGCGCGCCCGAGCCGCCCCCGCGGGCGAGGGCTCCGACGGCGTCGTCGGTGGAGAGGTGGGCCACCGGGCTCGCCGGATCGATCACCTCCGACGTCCTCGACGGACGGCCGCTGGCGGACGACGTCCGCCCGGGGCTCGCGCCGCTGGACGGCGGCCGTGCGAGCCGCTCGGCGTCGGCCGACGGCAAGCGCCACGCGTCGAAGCGGCGCGGCGGCGCCGCCTTCGCCCGCGCCCGTGGCGGCCTCCCGCCCGCCGGCGGCGCGACGCCGCTCCCGTGGCGCGCGGCACCGTCGGCGTCCCACGCGGCCGCCGGCGCGACCGGCACGACCGGCGCGGCGATCCCCGGCAGCGGGCGCGGCGCCCGCGACAGCGACGAGCACGGCACGGGCCGCGCGCCCGCAGCGCCGATCGCGCCCGCGCCCATCGACGCCTCGTCGTCGACGCCGCTCGCCGGCGGCGTGGGCGGCGGAGGCGGCGGCGGCGTGGCCGCGGCGCTGCTCCTGGCCGCGATCGTGCTCACGGCACCCGAGATCTTCACCCGGCTGAGGGTGGCGACGGCCGTACGTCGCCCGAAGCCACGCTCCTCGAGGCTCGATCGGCCTGGCTGACGTCGCGACTGACGCCACAGCACGCCAAGACCCGGGTGATAGCGCCCGGGATATCACCATCGAACTCAGGAGACGTGATGCAGCGAAACCTCGTTGCGCTGGTCACGGGCCTGCTGCTCCTCCTCTGCGGAGGGGCGGGGACGGCGATGGCGGATGGCCTGCAGGCGGCCGAGCAGGGCGCCGGCAGCCAGCAGTCCGCCACCTCGTCGGCCACGTCGACGCAGAAGGCCCCGACCAATCAGAACATCTCCGTCCGGATCGGGAGTCCCGGTAACGCGGGCTCCGTGACCCAGACGAACAGCTCCGCGGCGACCTCGGCCGCGCAGAACGCGAACACGACGTCGCAGAACGCCACCCAGTCGGGCGGCGGCGGCGCGCAGGCCGTCCTCCAGAAGGCCCTCAACGGCCAGGGTGCCTCCTCGACGGCGACCTCGACGCAGGACCATCCCAGCAACACGAACATCTCGGTTCGCATCGGCAGCGGCGGCGACGACGGCGACGTCACGCAGAGCAACAGCTCGGCGGCCACGTCGACGGCGCAGAACGCGAACACGACGAACCAGTCCGCGAACCAGTCCGGCTCTGGGAGCTGCTGCCAGAAGGGCGGCGGCGAGCAGGCCGCGGCGCAGTTCGCGGGCAACCGGCAGGGCGCCTCCTCGGATGCGACCTCGAAGCAGGAGCATCCGAGCAACTCGAACATCTCGGTTCGCATCGGCAGCCCGGGCAACGCCGGCAAGGTCGACCAGAGCAACAGCTCGAAGGCCGACTCGACGGCGTCGAACACCAACAGCACGACGCAGGACGCGCGGCAGGACGCGCGCGGCGATTGCGGCTGCTACGGCCATGGTGGGACCCAGGCGGTCGAGCAGAAGGCGCTCAACGACCAGTACGCCGACTCGTCGGCGACGTCGAAGCAGGTGAAGCCGCGCAACGACAACACGTCGGTGCGGATCCACAGCCCCGGCGACGACGGCGACGTCAGCCAGAGCAACACCTCGGAGGCCGACTCGACGGCCGCCAACACGAACGCGACGATGCAGCACGCTTCGCAGTCGCAGGGTGGCGGCGGCGTGCAGGCTGCCGAGCAGGTGGCGCTCTCGCGGCAGGGTGCACGGTCGGACGCGACGTCGGAGCAGTTCCACCCGACGAACGAGAACACGCCGGTCCGCCTCGGCTCCAAGGGCAGTGGCGGCGACGTGACCCAGGCCAACGACTCGTATGCGACGTCGACGGCCACCAACGACAACAGCACGACGCAGTCGGCCGACCAGCGGCAGTACGGCTGCGGGTGCCGGCCCAGCGACGGCAAGAAGCCCGAGGACGGCAAGAAGCCGGAGGACGGCAAGAAGCCGGACTACGGCAAGAAGCCCGAGGACGGCAAGAAGCCGGACTACGGCAAGCCGGAGGACGGCAAGGGCCATGACGGCGGCGCCGGCATCCAGGCGCTCGGCCAGTTCGCCGGCAACGACCAGTGGGCCGACTCGTCGGCCACGTCGAAGCAGGTCGGGGCGAAGAACGTCAACGCCCCGGTGAGCCTCGGCGGCAAGGACCACGGCCGCAAGGACTGCGGCTGCGACGGCGGGCCGAAGGAGGATCTCGCCCCGATCGGCGGCTCGGTCGACCAGAGCAACAGCTCGTCGGCCGACTCGACCGCCTCGAACCGCAACAGCACCACGCAGGACGCGACGCAGAGCGCGTCGGGCTCCGGCATCCAGGCCCTCGACCAGGAGGCCTACAGCGGCCAGGGTGCGTCCTCGGACGCGACCTCTGAGCAGTGGCGGCCGACGAACAAGAACCTCCCGGTCAGCATCGGGCACGGCGGGTCCGGCGGGTCCGTGAAGCAGTCCAACGACTCCGAGGCTTCGTCCACGGCGTCGAACGACAACGCGACCCACCAGACTGCCGACCAGCGCCAGGACGGCGGCTGCGGGTGCTCCGGCGTGCGGATCCAGGCGCTCGAGCAGGCCGCCAAGAGCTGGCAGGACGCCGACTCGTCGGCGACGTCGGAGCAGGTCGGGGCGAAGAACGTCAACGCCCCGGTGAGCCTCGGCGGCAAGGACCACGGCGGCAAGGACCACGGCCGCAAGGACCACGGCCACAAGGACCACGGCCGCAAGGACTGCGGCTGCGAGGGCAAGGGCGACTACGGCAAGCCGGATTACGGCAAGCCCGACGACGCGAAGTCCCAGCCCGACGGCGGCTCGGTCGAACAGAGCAACAGCTCGTCGGCCGACTCGACCGCCGAGAACACCAACACCACGACGCAGGACGCCGACCAGGAGCTGGGCGGCGGCTGCGGCTGTGACATGCGCGGCAAGGACGGCGGCTACGGCCACGACGACGGCGTGGACATCCAGGCCGCCGGCCAGTTCGCGTACAACGGCCAGCGGGCGACGTCGGACGCCACCTCGGAGCAGTGGTGGCCGACCAACGTCAACATCCCGGTGGCGCTGTTCGGTGGAGGCGGCGGGTCCGTCTCCCAGTCCAACGACTCGCTCGGCACGAGCCTCGCGTCGAACGGGAACCGCCTGAGCCAGATGCTCCGGCAGCTGTCGTGAAGGGAGGTCGCCTGACACCCTGAGCAGACGTCAGCGCGCCCACCTGCACCCGTTGACGGGTGCAGGTGGGGCGCGCTAGCGTCGTCGACCGGTCGGACCGTTCGACGTGGGGTCGGGGGAAAACTTGGTAGGCAGCATCTCCGTGCGCAGGCTCTTGGGCGTCGCCGTCCTCACGATGGCCTGCGCGGCGCCCGCCTCGGCGCAGTCGGGCCCCTCGCCGGACCCGCCGCCCTCGGGCCCGAGCCCGGACCCCGCTCCGGCCGCCGCCGCGGTCGCGGTCACGCCCGCGCCGGTGACGCGCAGCAGCGTTCCCGTCACCCCCACGCGCCGGTCGGCCGTGCCGGCGCCGACGCCGTCCGCAACGCCGACGCAGACGGTGACGCCGCGCCCGGCGATCCCCGCCACGACGAGCGTGGAGTCGTCCGGCGCCCCGACCGCAGGGTCATCGCGGGCCTCGACCCCCGCCGCGGCGCCCCGAAAGGCGCGGAAGGCGGCCCATCGACATCAAGCCGCACGGGCCGCCCGCCGGCGCGCCGCGCCCAGCCGCACGCTGAAGATCGTCGCCCCTCCGTTGTACGCGACGCGGCCGGTAGTCCTCCCGCTCGCGCGCGCCGCGTCGGCCGCCGCGCCGCAGGGCACGAACCGGGGAACGCTGGCCGCCGCCGGAGCCGCCCTCGCCGTCCTCGCGATCGCAAGCGCGTCGCTGCTCGCCCTGACGCGGCGGATGGAGCGGGAGGTGAGCAGGCATTGAGGGGGTGGGTGGTGGCGGGGGTCCTGGCCGTCTGCCTGCTCAGTGCCGCGACCCGTGCCTCGGCACTCGGAGTGAACTACACGTGCAGTCCGAACGATGGTTGCACCGGCTGGGCGGCGACGGACGTCTTGCTTCGTTGGTTCCCAAGTCCCGACACCAAGGACACCGACAACTGCCCTAACCCGAAGACGATTGCCTCCGAGGGCGTCACCCGGTGGACCTGTGGCGTGAGCGATCTCGTGACGTGGACGTACGTGACGGCGACGGTGCGGATCGACAAGTCACCCCCGTCGGCCACCGGCGCCGCCACGTCTCGCCCGGCCGATCGCAACGGCTGGTTCAACCATCCGGTGAACGTCGCGTTCGTCGGCGCCGACGCCGTGTCAGGCGTGGCGTCGTGCACGTCGATCACCTTTGCCGGACCCGACACGGCGGGCACGACGATCGCAGGCGCTTGCCGCGACTTCGCCGGCAACGTGAGCGCCGCGATCCCGTTCGGCCTCAAGTACGACGCCACGGCCCCGGACATCGCGAGCGCGGAGCCCACTCGCAAGCCCGACCATCGCGGCTGGTTCAACCATCCGGTCGGGCTCTCGATCCGCGCCGGCGACGCGCTCTCGGGCCTCGCCGGGTGCGGTCCGTCCGAGGTGCGGACGCCCGTCGTGAGCGTGTCGTGTGCCGACAAGGCCGGGAACGTCGCGGCGCGCGCCTTCGGCTTCCGCTACGACGACACGGCGCCGGCGCTCCGCGTCAGCGGCGAGCCCGCAGACGGGCGCGCGTACGTGCGCTGGCGCGCGACCGGGGCGAAGGAGATCAAGGTCGTGCGGTCGCCGGGCGAACACGGGGCCCGGCGCTCCGTGGTCTACCGCGGTCGCGGGCACGGGCTGAGCGACGGCGGGCTGGTCAACGGCCGGCGCTACCGCTACGAGGTCACCGCGACCGACCAGGCCGGCAACGCGCGCACGCGCGAGGTGCGCGTCGTGCCGGGGGCGCGGCTGCTCGGGCCTCGCAAGGGGGTGACGCTCGCCGCGCCGCCGCTCCTGCGCTGGACGCGCGTGCGACACGCTCGCTACTACAACGTCCAGCTCTTCCGCGTCGTCGGCCACCGGTCGATCAAGGTGCTGAGCGCCTGGCCGCGGCGGTCGCGGCTCCGGCTCGAGGGCTCGTGGCGCTACAACGGCGATCGCCGCCGGCTGGTGCCCGGGTTCTACCGCTGGTTCGTGTGGCCGGGCGCGGGGGTGCCGGCCGAGCGGCGCTTCGGCGCGCTCATCGGCCGCGGCAGCTTCCGCATCGCGCGGCCCACCTGACGTCGGCTGGCCGCGGGGAAAGCCCGCCAAGCCGCCGGGGCGAGTGGTCCCGAAGCCGCCGCGCCAAAGTAACCACTCGGCCGCGATTCGCGCCCGTCCGGCGACCGCGTCACGAGCCCGCGAGGCGCGCGAGCGCGTCGCGGATGACCGCGTCTCGCTCGCGGGCCTCGGCGTCGGTCCAGCGCCAGCGCACCGGACCCTCGAGGACGAAGTCCGGCTGCATGTGATCCGCGATCGACTCGACGTCGATCGCGATTGCCGCCACGCGGTCGGAGACCGTCATCGGCTCCTGGACGATTCGTGCCCGCCCATACGCCGTGCACGCCACGTCGCCGGCGGTCATCAGCGTCAGCCCGCAGCGTGGGTCGGTGCGCAGGCGGGCGAGGGACTCGCGACGCAGCGCGAGCGCGAGCAGCACCCGTCGTGGGCCGGCGCGGACGATCGCGGAGACCGGGATCGCGTGCGGCGCTCCCCCTCCGGTGGAGAGCACCGCGACGGTGCCCTCGTCCCACTCGGGGAGCTGGTCGAGCGACGGGCTCAGCTGCGCGGGACGCGCGGCGGCAGCGGCCGACGATTGCGCGGGGAGCGGCGCCGGGAGGCCGGCACCCGTGGGGGCTCGGGGCGCGTGAAGCGAGCGCGCTCCTCGTCGGTCATCTGGCGGATGACGAGCGAGCCTTCCTCGACCTGCTCCTGGATGCGGTCGAGCTTCTGCTTGCGCTGCTCGGCCTCGCGCTCACGCTGCGTCTTCGTCGGCATCTCTATCTAGCGTACCCGGGCCGCGCGGCCAGCAAGCCGCGCGACCGGTCAGGACTTCGGTGCCTTGGCGCGTCCGCGGCGTCAGGTGCGCTCGTCGCGCGTCGTGCCCCGCTCGAAGCGCTGGGCGCCGCCCTCGGCTTCGTCGTGGCCGACCGCACGGCCCCGCTCGAACTCGCCGGCGTCGCCCGAGTCGGAGTCGCCGCGGTCGTAGGAGCGGTCGCGGTCACCGGCGTCGGCGTCCGTGGACGAGCGATCGCGATCGCCGGCGTTGCCGCTCCCACCCTGGACCACCCGCTCGCGTTCGGCGTCGAGGTCGTCGTCGGCCAGGCCGCGCTCGTGCATCCGGGCACGCGTCTCGTGCAGGTCGGCCTCGGCGCGCTCGCGCGCGGCGACCTGCTCGGCCTCGTCGGCGCGGGCGGAGCGCCGCTCGGCCCGGTCGCGGTGGGCCTCGGCGACCTCCCCGCGGCGGTGCTGGAGCTCACGCTCGCGCTTGCGGGCCCGCGCCCTGGGCAGGAGTACGACCAGCGCGAGGAGCAGCAGCAGGACTACGACGACGATGGCGATGATGAGACCGGTGGACATCCGTCCTCCTTCCGTGGACCGACACGGGGCTACCCGCCCCGGCGGCGCGCAAACTGGCGCTCAGCCGCGCAGCAGGCCCTCGCTGCGCGCCCACCGCACCGTGCGCAGGATCGTCTCGCCCGGCGGCGTGTAGCGCAGCCCGAGCTCGCGCTCGGCGCGCGAGCCGTCGTAGCGGTGGCCGTGCAGCAGGGTCCGAACCATCTCGCGACAGACCGGGGGCCGGCGGCCCAGGAGGCGCGCGCCCCGCTCGACGAGGCCCGCCACCGCGACGGCCGGCCGCCGCGGCACGAGCCGGGGGCGGCGGTTGACGCCGGCGACCTCAGCTGCGAGCGCGAGCGCCTCGGCGATCGAGAGGCTCATCCCGTTGAGCAGGTAGCGCTCGCCGTCGAGGCCGCGCGCCGCGGCCAGCAGGTGGCCCTCTACGCAGTCGGCGACGTCGACCAGGCTCACGTTCGTGTCGACGAAGAACCGCAGCCGGCCGTCGAGGAAGGCGATCAGGAAGCGCCCGGTGCCGCCGGCGCGGCCCGGCCCCTGGACCGAGGACGGGTTCACGCAGACGACGTCCTGGCCCACGTCGCGGGCGGCCGCGAACGCGGCGCGCTCCCCCTCGGTCTTCGTGCGCTCGTAGGACGACAGGTACCACCCCCGGTGCTGCGTGGACTCGGTGCCGACCGTCCCCGGCGGCTCGCCGATCGTCGCCGCCGAGGAGGTGTGGACGAGCCGCGGAACGCCGGCCCGAGCCGCGGCCCGGACAGCGGCCACCGCGCCGTCGACGTTGACCTGGCGCATCGGCCCGACGTCGTCGACGCAGTGGTCGTTTACGCCCGCGACGTGGAAGCAGAGCGCGCAGCCCTCCATCGCCCGCGCGACCGCCGCCTCGTCGCACACGTCGCCGCGCGCGACCCGGGCCCCGCGCGCCGCCACCGCCGCCGCCGCCGGCTCGGAGCGCGCGAGCCCGACGACCTCGTCGCCGCGCGCGACGAGGCGCTCCACGAGCGCGCCGCCGATGAAACCGCTGCCGCCGCTCACGTAGACGCGGCTCACGAAGCGCCGCGCAGCGCGGAGGAGAAGCGTCCGAGGTAGTCGACGGCCGACCAGGCGGTGATGAGCGCGGCCAGCACCATCGCCCACTGGTCGAGGTAGGCGCCGGCGATCACGATGTCCGGGCGCAGCATGGCGAGGACGATGGCCCCGAACTGGACCGTCGTCTTCCACTTGCCCAACGCGGAGGCCTCCAGGTGGCTGCCGCCGGCGGCGACGGCCGCCCGCAGGCCGAGCATGACGAGCTCACGCCCGACGATGACGAGCACGACCCACGGCGACGCGCGGCCCTCCGCGAGCAGTCCGACGAGCGCCGCGGTGACGAGGAGCTTGTCGGCGGTCGTGTCGAGGAACGAGCCGAGCTTCGAGGTCACGCCCCAGCGGCGCGCGAGCCGGCCGTCGACCCAGTCCGTCGCCGCCGCAACGACGAAGACGACGGCCGCGGCCGTGAAGGTCTCGGCGAGGACGAGCGCCATGATCACGGGCGCGAGCACGATCCGCAGGCCCGTGCCGACGGCGAGCACGCGGACCCTCCTCCCTGAGCCCAGCGCCATCGGCGTGCCCACGTTCACAGGGTCGCCGATGCTACCGGCTGAGCAAGGCGGCCGCCGCCTCCCGCGCTGTCTCGGCGTCCGGCGCCGCGAGCGCGGCCGCGGCGGCGGTGCGGGCGTCCGCTAGCGAGACCGCCCGCAGCGCCGCCTTCGCCTCGGGCACGAGCGCCGGCGCCATGCTGAGCTCGGTGACACCGAGGCCGGCGAGGAGGACGGCGGCGGCCGGGTCGCCGGCGAGCTCGCCGCAGACGCCGACCCAGCGCCCGCTCGCGCGCGCCGCCTCGACCGTCGCGCGCACGAGCGCGAGCACGGCCGGCTGGGGGCCCGCGAGCAGCGACGCGAGGCGCTCCTCCCCGCGCTCGGCGGCCATCGTGTACTGCGTGAGGTCGTTGGTGCCGATCGAGAAGAAGTCGGCGTGCTCGGCGAGCGCCGCGGCGCCGAGGGCCGCGGCCGGGACCTCGACCATGATCCCGAGGTCGAGCGGCGCGTCGATCCCCGTCGCCGCCCGGGCCTCGTCGAGCGCGGCGCGCGCCGCTCGCAGCTCGGCGACCGTGGCGACCATCGGCAGCATCGCCTTGACCGGGAACTCCGCGGCGACGCGGAGGATCGCGCGCAGCTGCGTCGCCAGGACCTCGGGGCGGGCGAGCGCGAGGCGGATCCCGCGCACGCCGAGGAACGGGTTGGCCTCGGGGGGCATCGGCAGCGCGGGGAGCGGCTTGTCGGCGCCCGCGTCGAGCGTGCGGACGACGAGCGGGCGCCCGTCGAGCGCCCGCGCGATCTCGGCCAGCGTCGCCGCCTGCTCGTCCTCGTCGGGCAGCTCGGGCCGGTCGAGGAAGAGGAACTCCGTGCGCAGGAGGCCGACACCCTCGGCGCCGGCCTCGACCGCGGCGCTCGCCTCGGCGGCCGACCCGAGGTTGGCGAAGACCTCGATCCGCTCGCCGTCGGTCGTCGTCGCGGGCTCGTGCGCGCGCTCGCGCGCGGCCGCGCGCCGCTCCGCCGCCCGCTCGCGGCGCTCCTCGGCGGCCGCCAGCTCCTCCTCGGGCGGGTCGACGATCAGCGTCCCGGCGTCGCCGTCGAGGAGCAGCGCGGTGCCGTCGGCGATCGCGAGCACCGCATCGCCGAGCCCGACGGCGCCGGGCAGACCGAGCGCCCGGGCGAGGATCGCGGCGTGGGCGGTCGCCGCCCCGCGCGCGGTCGCGATGCCGCGCACGAGCGCGGGGTCGAGGCCGGCGGTGTCGGCGGGCGTGAGCTCGCGGGCGACGACGATGCCCGGCTCGGTCGGCGCCGCGCCACCGTCCTCGCCGGTGAGCGCGGCGACGACGCGGCGCCCTACGTCCTGGACGTCGGCGGCGCGCTCGCGCAGCAGCGCGTCGTCGAGGCCGCGGAAGCGCTCGGCCGCGCCCTCGGCGGCGTCGAACCAGGCGCGCTCGGCGGTCGCGCCCGCGGCGATCGCGGCGCGCGCGGGCTCGAGCAGCGCGTCGTCGTCGAGGAGGGCGAGGTGGGCGTCGAAGATCGCCGCCTCGGCCTCGCCCGCGCGACCGGCCATGGCCTCGCGGTCACCGGCCACGGCGGCGCGCGCGGCCTCGCGGGCCTCGTCGAGGCGGGCGCGCTCGTCGTCGGGCGAGTCCGCGGCGCGCTCGGGCGGCGGACCGGCGGCGTCGCGCAGCGCCCGGGCGGGACCGATCGCGACGCCGGGCGAGGCGGCGACGCCGCGCAGGCACTCGCCCGCGGCGGGAGTGCGGGCGGGCTCGGGCTCGGGCGCAGGCGCAGGCGGCGCCGGAGCCCGAGCGACGACGCCGTCGCCGAAGCCCTCGTCCGCGAGCGCCTCGAGCGCCGCCACCGCCTCGGCGGCCTGCGCCCCCGACGCGGTCACGACGAGCGCGTCGCCGAGGCGCGCGCCGAGCGCGACGACCGAGGTCAGGCTCGTGGCCCCGACCGGGGCGCCGCCGCCGTCCTTCGCGACGCGAACGTCGGCCTCGAAGCGCCGCGCGGTCTCCACGAAGCGCGCCGCCGGCCGCGCGTGCAGCCCGATCGCGTTGCGGACCTCGAGGCGCGCCTCGGCGTCGGCCGGAGCGCTCGGCGCGGCGGGAGCCGGCCCCGCGTCGGGCGCCTCGGCCCCGAGCTGCGACGCCTTCATCGCCAGGGCGCCGCGCGCCTCGGCGGCGACCTCGTCGATCGTGCCGCCGCCCCGCGCCGACACCGCGGCCGCCACCGCGCCCTCGACGAGCGGCGCCTCGCTCAGGCGCACGCGGTCGCCGCCGTCGGCGAGCAGCTCGATCGCCATCTCGGCGCTCATCAGGGCCGATCCGAGGTCCATGAGCACGAGCACGCCGTCGTCGGACATCGCCCGCTCCACCGCCGCGCGGACGCGCTCGGGGTCGGTGCCGAGCGCGCCGGGCTCCTCGAGGCCGCCGGCCGCCTCGAGCGCGAGCTCCTCCCCGCCCATCTCGCGCGCCAGCGCGACGACGCCCTCGGCGAGCTCGCGGCTGTGCGAGACGACGACGAGCCCGACCACGGAAGCTACGACAGCCCGTAGGCGCGGTGCAGTAAGTCGATCGGGTGCACCGAGGGCCGGTCGGTCGCGTGGCTGATCTGCCAGCGGCAGGTCTCGCTGTCGCAGGCGACCGTGTCCGCGCCCGACGCTGCGACCTGCCCGAAGAGATCGGCCCCCACGGCCATCGCGATCTCGTACTTCTCCTGCTTGAGCCCGTACGTCCCGGCGATCCCGCAGCAGCGCGCGTCCATCTCGACGACCTCGAGCTCCGGGATGAGCGCGAAGAGATCGAGCGCCGGCTTGCCGATGCCGTGCCCCTGCTGCTGGCAGGGCGCGTGGTAGGCGATCTTCTCGGGCACGGGCCGGAAGTCGGTCTTCAGCTCGCCGCGGTCGTGGAGCTCGAGCAAGAGCTCGCAGATGTCGTACGTGCGCTCGGACACGAGCTTGAGGTCGGGATCGTCCTCGAGCGAGAGGATCTCGCGCGCCTCGCGCTTGAGCATGACCGTGCAGCTCGTCGCGTTGCCGACGATGATCGAGCCGTCCCGCACGTGCGGCGCGAGCGCGCGGGCCAGGCGCAGCACGACCTTGCGCGCGTCGTCGAAGAGGCCGCTGGACTGCAGGGGCAGCCCGCAGCAGTCCTGCTTGGGGACCTCGACCTCGAAGCCGTTGTGCTCGAGGATCGCGACGAGCTTCTCGCCCTCCTCCGGCTCGTAGTACTCGGTCCCGCAGCCGTGGAAGTAGACGACCTTGCGGCCGGTCCTCGGGCTCGGGCGATCCTTCGCCCACGACGAGAAGCGCCGGCCGGCGAAGGCCGGCACCGGCGCGTCGCGGTGGATCTTCAGCAGCTTCTCCGTGGCGATGCGGACGAAGCGGTTGCCGAGCGACGCGTTGGCGATCGGCGCCGCCGGCGTCCCG
>Ga0157302_10000086_pt1 | contig 14392 bp, 13 predicted proteins | sample NitcycUS103311B2_FD_108381 | JGI IMG/M metagenome (GOLD analysis project Ga0157302, IMG submission 108381) | Soil microbial communities from Arlington Agricultural Research Station in Wisconsin, USA - Nitrogen cycling UWRJ-S103-311B-2 | ecosystem: Environmental > Terrestrial > Soil >... | reverse complement strand
GCAACAGCCTTGCTAGCCGAGCCGCCCATGAAGATGATCTGTTCGAGTCTCGCTGCGATGTCCGGATAGCTCGTTAACAGCAGCGCCAGGTTCGTCTTGGGGGCCAATGACACCAGACTTACCGGCTCGGCGCTTGCCATGATCAACTGATGCAGCAGTTCCACGGCATGCATGGAGGATGGATGTCTTAGGGGCTCCGGCAGCTGAATGCCGGCGAGTCCATTGGGGCCGGAAGACCCGCCACCTTCGCGGCGAGCCCGCTCGACGAGCGGCTGCGCGGCGCCCGCTGCCACCGGGATGTTTCTGGCGCCAGCGGCGTCGAGCACGCTGCAGGTATTGATCACAGCCCGGTCGACGCTGACATTCCCAATCACGCAGCTGATGCCGCGAACATCCAACTCCGGGTGGCGTACGGCGTAGACAATCGCCAGAGCGTCGTCGCTGCCGGTGTCGACGTCCATGATGATCGGTTTCACACGTCGATCAGTACCTTTCCCACTGCTCCGTCCTGGACGGCCTGATGCGCGTCTGCCGTCTCGGCGAGTGGAAATCGGTGCAGCGGCAGGCCGGCATACTCCCCGACCGGCAGCGCTTCGTCCCCGAGGGCGAGTGTGATGTCTTCTACGGCCGCCACGATGGCGGCGTCGCCGACGCTGTACAGCAGAACGAATTGGTAACGCAGGTTCTTGATCATGTTCTGCCTGACGTCCAGGCTGAACTCTTCACCGCCGTCGTTGGCGTAGATGGCGATCGAGCCGCGTGGCTTGAGTACATCGATGTCGAGCTGCGCATTGGCCGCGATCGCTACCTCGACAATGAGGTCGACACCGTCGGGAGCGAGTTTGGTGATCGCGCCGGCCGCATTGTCCTCGCGGTAGTTGATCACATGGTCGGCGCCGGCGGCCGTCGCGAGCGCCGCCTTAGCGGGACCGGAGATGGTGGTGATCACGGTGGCGCCAGCCCAACGCGCGAGCTGGATGGCGGCGTGACCCACCGCACCCGCACCCCCTGCGACCAGCACAACCTTGCCGGAAAGAGCACCGGGATACAGCCGCTTGGGTCCGTCTTCGGACACTGTCAGGGCGCGGTGGGCGGTCATGGCAGGTACGCCGAGGCTCGCGCCGATGTCGAAACTCGTGGCTGCGGGCAGGCGTACCACTCGGGCGGCGGGCAGGTTGGTGTACTCCTGGGCTGTGCCGGTGGGCCGCTGGTGGCCGGCGAGGTATACCCAGACCCGATCACCGACGGCAAGGTTTTCGACACCCTCACCGACTGCGTCAATGACACCCGCACCGTCTTGGTTTGGGGTCACCTCTGGAAACGGCGGCGCGGCACCGGCGCCCGAGCCAACGCGGGACTTCCAGTCGGTGGGGTTGACGCCGGAGACAACCACACGGACACGGACCTCGCCGGGCGCAGGTTCGGTCACATCCCGATCGACGAGGCGAAGAACCGACGGGTCACCAGTGCGTGAGTAGACGACAGACTTCATGCGGGCGACAACCTCATCATCTTCCGCATCATTCCAGGCCCGGCCGACGAACGCGCCGGCAATGAGGGAAGGCGCAGGGAAGGTTGTCCTTCTAGCGTCACCGCCGTCATGGTCCACCAACCGAACGGAGTTCCTTTCATGACCACAGCAACGGTTCAGCGACCTCCTCGCAATGGCGTCGATGTACCGACCCTGTTCGCCACCCTTGACGCGGTCAAGGGCGCGCCGCAGATTGCCCAATTCCAGTTCCGCGCGACCAACGAATGGATCAGTGGCACCCACAACCGCTCAACAATTCAAGGCTTCTACGGCGCTGGACAGGAGGACACGTCCCGCCCGGTCTCGTTCTGCTACGACGCCGATCACCCAGCGGTCCTCGTTGGAACGAACCACGGCCCCACGCCGGTCGAGTTCCTGCTACACGCCATCGCCGCTTGCATGACGGCTGGCCTGGCGAATATTGCCGCCGCTCGCGGCATCACCCTGCGGAGGGTCTCCTCCACGGTCGAGGGCGACATTGACCTGCTCGGCATCCTCGGACTCTCCGACGATGTTCGCAACGGCTACCGGCAGATCCGTGTGCACTTCGATGTCGACGGCGACGCGTCGCCGGAGCAGCTGCGCGCGCTCGTCGAGCAGTCCCGACGGCGTTCCGCTGTCTACGACGTGTTGGTCAACGGCACCGATGTGCAGATCGATGTCAGCACTCCTTGACCTCCGCCAGGTGAGAAGGGCCTGGGATGTGATCATTGTCGGCGGCCGAGTCGCCGGTGCCTCGACTGCCCTGCTGCTCGCCCGCGCCGGCGTCCGAGTGTTGGTCGTCGAACGGGCGCGCCGCGGCTCGGACACCCTATCCACCCATGCCTTGATGCGCGGCGGAGTCCTCCAGCTGCATCGCTGGGGTCTATTAGATCGGGTAGCCGCCACCGGTGCGCCACCGATCCGCCGGGTCACGTTCCACTATGGCCATGACTCCATGCCCGTTACGTTGAAGCCGTACGCCGGGGTGGATGCGCTCTACGCTCCCCGGCGAACCGTCCTCGACGCGCTGCTGGTCGGCGTCGCCGAGGAGGCCGGGGCGAGGTTCGACTTCGGACTAGTGATGACCGACGTCGCCCGAGATCACACCGGGCGGGTCGTCGGTGTCGTCGTGCGTGATCACCTCGGCGCGACGTGGACCGAACGCGCGAATCTCGTCGTGGGAGCTGACGGGCGCACGTCGCTGGTGGCCAGGCAGGTTGGCGCGCCCACCCTCGTCGCCGGCAGTCATGCCGCGGCGTACGTCTATGGGTACTGGCCCGCAGCGGAGCTGGACGGCTACCACTGGTACTACGGCGAAGGACTCTCCGCAGGAGTCATCCCGACCAACGACGGGCTGGCCTGTGTATTCGCCGCCGGGCCGGCTGCGGTACTCGCCGCGCGGATGCGCCACAGCCGCCCACTGGATGCGGCGCGCGAGCTCCTGGCGCGGCTCGACTGCCGGCTCACCGACTTCACCTCACGCGTACCGCTAGGCCGGGTCCGATTCTTCCGCGGCCTGCCAGCCCGCTTGCGAAGGCCGTACGGACGGGGCTGGGCGCTGGTCGGGGATGCCGGATGGTGGAAGGACCCGTTGTCCACTTACGGAATCACCGATGCGTTCCGCGATGCCGAGTTGCTGACCCGAGCCGTTGTCGCAGGTGCCGGGTCGGACGACGCAATGCGGATCCCCCTCTGCCGTTACCAGGCCGAACGTGACCGCCAAGCGTTGCCGATGCATCCGATCGTCGACCGGCTCGCCTCCCATCAGTGGAACTTGGCCCAAGCCCAACAGCTGCTCCGCGAGCTTTCCTCGGTGATGGCGGACGATGTGGAGGACATTCGGGCTCTCGATCCCACTACCCTGCCACGACACAATGAAGTTACATTCGCTGTGGAGCGACGATGAATGTGCAGATCGACCTGCTCGGCGGCTTTGCCGTCCGGGTCGACGGTCGGCCGATTCCTGCCGGCGATTGGCGCCGCCGAAAGGCGGCGTCGCTCGTCAAGCTGCTCGCGCTGGCGCACCGCCGCACGCTGCACCGAGAGCAAGTGATCGACGCGTTGTGGCCTGACACCGCGATCGACGACGCCGGCCCACGGCTTCACAAGGCGGCACACTTTGCCCGCCGGGTGCTGGGCGACTCGAGCGCGCTGGTCTTGTCGGGAGAGACCGTTTCGCTGTTCCCCAACGCCCAGGTGGTCGTAGATGTTGAGGAGTTCGAGCGCAGTGCCAAGCAAGCTCTCGCTGCGCTGGACCGCGATCCTGAGAGAGAGGCAGCGGCGGCTGCGGCTGTCGATCGGTGGGTCGGCGAGCTCCTCCCTGACGACCCGTACGAGGCCTGGCTGGAAGCTCCACGCGACCGGTTGCGGCAGCTTCATTCAGAGCTGCTTCGACGATCCGGGCGCTGGAGCGAACTGGCCCTGGCCGATCCGGCCGATGAGGAAGCCAGCCTCGCGCGTGCTCGACAGCTGGCTGACAGCGGCAATCGAGGAGGCGCGCTTCGCCAGTTGGAACGTTTGGAGCGGGCGCTTCGCCGCGAACTGGGCGTTAGGCCGGGACCTGCGGCGGCATCACTGCGCGCCGAATTGCTCACATCAGACGTTCCTGAGACGCAGCGTCGTCAGGCGAGGGTGCTCTTCGGCCGTGACACTGAGCTCCGCCGGATCGACCGGTTGATCGGCGCGGCGAGCACAGGGGAGGGGCGGACGCTCTTTGTCTCCGGGCCCGCCGGCATTGGCAAGACCGCCGTAGTGCGGTGGCTCGACCGGCAGGCCGAAGAGCGTGGGCTGCGTGTCGGCGTAGGCGCTGCCGCCGCTCTGGAGGGTGCTTGGCCCTACGCGCCGGTGCTGGAAGCCCTCGCGGATCTGTGCCGGCGTTACCCGGCGCTGCTCGACGGCCTGGCCGACGAGTACCGAAGCGAGATCGAAGGCGCGCTGCGGGGCAGCTCACCTGAATGGGCAGGCGAGAGCCGTCACCAGCGGTTATTCGTTAGTGCGGCCGAACTGCTGCGGCTTGCCGCATCCGGCGGGGGTGCGGTGCTCATCGTGGACGATGCCCACGACGCCGACGAGGCGAGCCTGCGGCTACTGCACTATCTGTCGCGAGCGGCGGTCGGCGAGCGGATTCTGATCGTCGTCGCGCACCGGCAATGGCCGCTACGTCCGGCCATGGACGCGATGCGTCGAAGTCTGATCGGTCGTGGCACGTCGCTGCCGCTCGATCTTGGTCAGCTCTGCGACGAAGACATCCGGCGGCTGGCGAGCCGGGCCGTAGGCGGGGACCGGGTACTTCTGGAACGCGTCGTGAAGCTTGCCGGCGGCAACCCATTCGCAGCGATGGAGTTGGCCCGTACGGCCGCGTCCGGCGACGATCGAGGTGGCCCGACGGGCGCGCTCGTGCTTCGAGGTCTCGGTGAGGCGGCCATCGCCGCGTTGACCAAAGTCGCGGTGTTGGGAGCCGAGTTCGACACCGACGAGTTCGTCGCCGTAGCGGGCGTCGGGGAAGTGGAGGCCTACGCGCTTCTCGACGAGGCGCTCGGCGGCGGTGTGATCGAGCGAACCGCAGCCGGCTACCGCTTCCAGCACTCGCTGGTCCGAGACGCCCTGCTCGACGGATTGCCGCCGCATCGGCTGCTGCCGCTGCATCGTCGCGCGGCCGAGGCGCTGCGTGGCCTCAGCGCATCCCCGGCGCGGATCGGTCACCAACTGCTGCAGGCAGGTGATGTTGGCGCTGCTGCACCCATCCTGCTGCAGGCTGCGCGAACTGAGGCGGCCATCGGCGCGTACCGCGACGCGTTGTCATTGATCGACGCCGTCCGGACCGATGCCCAGGACCCGGAACGCGGCCCGATGCTTGCATTGCGTGCCGACATGCTGATGGCCACCGGTGATGTGGGCGCCGTCGGAGCGTACCGGGAGGCGTTGTCGGCCACCGACGATCCGGCTGAGCATCGGCGGTTGCTGCCCCGGCTGGCGAGAGCTGCCACCTTCGCCGGCGATTACGCCACCGCTGCTGAGGCGTTGGATGGACTGGAGCCGGACGGGTCCGCCGACGATGCCGCGCTCCTTCTCGCGCGTGGGAATCTCGCCTATTTCACCGGCGATCTGGTAGCCGCTGAGGCGGCGGCCGACGAGGCGCGTCGCCGCCTTGCGTTTGCCGATCTGGGCGACTGGCGACTGTACGACCTCATCACGCTACAGGGATTGATCGCCCATCTGCGTGGCGAGTGGTTCTCGCGGCTTGCTGTGGAGCTCCGCGCCGGCGCTGACCGGCCGGACTTGGCGCGGGCGATGTTTGACAGCCACTTGTGCGTGGGAGAGTACCTGCTGTACGGGCCTACGCCATACGAGGAAGTTCTCGCCCTGTCCGCCAAGCTTCGGGACTCGGCGCGGCGATCCGGCGTGCTGCGGGCCGTCGCCTTCGCTACCGCCCTGCGCGGCGAGGCCGCCCTGCTCTCCGGTGACCTGCCCCTTGCCGAGACGGAGCTCACCGAGGCCGCCGAGTTGCACCATGACATCGGCTCCACCGCAGGCGAGGCGCATAGCCTGCAGCGGCTCGCCGAGGTACGGCTCGCTCAGGGGGACCGCGCCGAAGCTCAGCAGCTGCTTCGCAGGGCGTTGCCGCTCGCCCGCTGGTCGGCGACCGCTCTGCATCTTTTGCAACGTGTGTACGGGACCATGATCCGCGCCGCGCCCGACGTAGAGACAGCCCGTGCCGTCGTGGACCAGGCCATGTCCACTGTCGGTCAGGAAGACGCGTGTCCCTTCTGTTCGATCATGCTCGCGGTGCCAGCTGCGATTGCCTGTGCTGACGCCGGAGATTTAGACGATGCCCGCCACCATCTGGCGATCGCCGAGCGGTCTGCTGCCTTGTGGAAGGGGTCGGCATGGCAGGCATCGATAGCCGAAGCCCGCGCACACCTGCACCGCGCGGAAGGTGATGCTGAAACCGCCAGCCGTCGGTTACGCGAAGCGGCGGAACTCTTTGCTGTCGCCGGTCAACCGCTCGACGTAGACCGCTGCCTCACCTGAGTTACTCGATGGTGAGGGGTGGTCATGGCGATCCTTTCTTGAAAGACCCGGCTCGGCTCACGGCTGGATCACACGGTGCCGCAATACCACCACGCCGCCGTCGAAGGGGGTGGCATCGACCAGCTCGAGCGCCAAGTCGTGGCTCAAGTGTCCGAAGAGCTGCGGCCCGGCGGCGAGCACTGCAGGGTGAACGGCGATCACATATTCGTCGATCAAGCGGGGAGTACTGATCAGCGGACCTAGAGTGTTCGGTCCGCACGCCAACAGAATGTCGGCGTCCCCTGGCTCGTCTTTGAGGTCTTTCAAGGCGGCAACCACGTCGCCGTTGATCACCGGCCGCTCGGGTCTGGCGGCCCAGCTGCCGGAGATAACAACCTTTCGCAGCCCCGCCAAAATGTCGGCGAACTCACGGAAGGTGGAGCTGACATCAGGCACATCCTCGGGTATCTGACCGGCTGCCACCACCTCCCACCACGGCACGATGGCCTCGTACATGACGCGGCTGAGGACGATGGTGTCCGCGGCCCGAAAGACCTCATTGATGTGAGCTTGCTCCGCGTCGCCCCACGGAAACGGCTCCCAGAAAGTGCCCTGCGTATTGGCGATGCAGCCGTTAAGGGTGGACTGCATGTGAACGATGATCTTCCTCATCGAGGTGTTTCCTCCTGTAACAAGGCACAAGGACGCCCAAGACAAGCCTGGGCCGGACGTTGGACCACGCTGACAGTGCAAATCAGCTTCGAGCAAGGGCACAACGACCAAATCTGACAATGTGTCAGAATCCACGGGGTCGTCCGATGATCACTTATCGAGGGTGATTCGACGCCAGCCGCATGGTGGGAGCATCGAGTTATGCGGACCCACACTCTTCTCGCCCAGCGCCGGTTTGGGTGTCGCAGCGCGGCGTCTGCGCTGGTGCTCGCGGTCGCGTTCTGCGCGCTCACCGCCGGCAGCGTCGACGCTGTGCCGACCACGGCGTTGACGGTGCAGGTGGCAACACAAGCGAGGGCCGTCCATGGCAGCGACGGCCGTGTGCACGTCGATTACGACCTCATAACTACGAACGGATTCACCGCCCCGGTGACGCTCGACTCCATTGAGGTTCGCGACGGTAAAAAGGTGGTGCTGACGCTCAGCGGGAAGGCCCTCGAGGCACACACCTTCCAGCTGGTCAGCACGACCCCGACCGTGAACATCCCAGCTTCCGCGGCCGTTAACACGCTGGTCGATGTCGTGCTGCCTCGCTCCTATGGCCGCAGCTGGCCGAAACAGTTGACCCACGAAATCCGCTACACCCTGGCCTCAGATGCGCCGATCAGAACGGCAATCGGGAGCACTATCGTCCACGGCCCAACGATCCAAACCAGCAGAGAGACACCCATCCGGATCAGTCCGCCGCTGAGGGGGTCGGGCTGGATGGATGCCAATGGCTGCTGCGGCGATCCCACGTCAGCGCATCGAATGTTGCTGCTGCCGAGCAACGGCGCCTTCCAGACGCCGGAGATTTTCGCGATCGATTGGATCCGTGAGACCAACGGCTCAATCTTCACCGGCGACGGAAGCAAGCTCAGCGACTCCCCCTATTACGGCACTCCGATTCACGCCGTCGCGAACGGGATCGTCGTGTCAGCGATCAACAACCGTCCGGAGGTCCCGCCGAACACCTCAACGGCTCAGAATCAGACGCTGCACAACCCGGCGGACTACTCGGGCAACAGCGTGATCGAGAGAATCGGGCCGGATCAATACGCCACTTATGCGCATATGCAGCCCGGCTCGGTCCGCGTCAAGGCCGGACAGCGAGTAAAGGCTGGACAGGTGATCGGACTCCTCGGCAACAGCGGCAATAGCACCTTTCCCCACCTTCACTTTGGACTCGTGAACCGCCCCGACTTCTTCTCTGACAGCGTTCCTCTTGCCTTCAGCTCATTCACAGTCGAAGGGACTGCCAGCGAAGGCTCGAAGCCGGGGACTTTCAAGATCACCGGCAAGCCACATCGAGCGACGCAGGCGGAGCCGCTGATTGCGGACGTGATCAACTTCGGGGGCTGAGCGTTAGCAGTGGCGGCCGGGTAGGGCGAGGGGAGGTGCAGGGCAGCGGTCGCGGCGGCCTTGTCCTACCGTCGAAAGCCACAGAGACTCTGCAACATGACCACGCCCCTCGCCACTCAACCGGTGCTATTCATTCAGGGCGCCGGCGACATGTACCAGCCCGAGGGCAGCGGCAGGCTTGTTGCCTACCTAGCCCGAGAGCTCAGTACCGACTACCGCGTCATCGCCCCGGAGATGCCCGATGCTGACAATCCTCACTATCAGCCTTGGAGAGATCGGATCGAGCAGGAGCTCGAGGCCATCGACGAGGTAATTCTCGTTGGTCACTCGTTCGGCGGCTCTGTATTGCTGAAGTACCTCGCCGAGGGCTCGCACCGGAAGCCCATCCGGGGCCTGTTTCTCATCTCGGTACCCAACTGGGGACCAGACGGATGGGCGTACCAGGAATTCGCGGTACCCAACGACGTTGGCTCGAAGCTGCCCGCATTGAAGATCTTCCTGTACCACAGTCGCGATGACCCGGAAGTGCCGTTCGCGCACCTGGGCTACTACCAAGAGCGTTTGCCGACAGCGAGGGCTCGGCCAATCGATGGGTCGGAGCACTCGTTCCTGCAAGGGCTTCCGACGCTTGTCGAAGACATCAAAGACCTGCCTCGCTAAAGGTCAACTGCCTAGCGCACTCGGGTGTAGACGAGATCGAAGTCGGTCTTCCAGCCGTCTCCCTCGTCGTACTCCCAGCGGCCTTCGATCCTGTTGCCGTCCTCGCTGATGGTCGCGGTGAAGCGCTGATTGAACGGCTCGCCGTAGCGCCAAAGCTTCCACTCACCGTTGCCGATGCTCATCTGATAGACGCGGCAGACGTTCCGGTCGTCGGTGTACAGCTGGTAGTAGGTGCCGTTGGCGGCGTCGCAGCCGTAGACGCAGACGCCATTGGGTGCCTCCGGCATGTCCACGGTCGAACGCTCAAGCAGAAGTTGCCCACCCTCGAGCCATTCGAAGGTGGCTTTGGCCTCTCCCGGCCAAGGCTCGCCGCCGGCTGGTGTCGCCGTCTGGCTCCACTCGCCGACTAGCACCTCGACCTCCTTGAGCGCCTGCTCCGCGGTCGGCTGATCCATGGTGATCCCCTTTCTGTGGACGAACAAGAGATGCTGTCCTATCAGCGTCAGAGTCGTGCAGGAGGGTAGCCGCAAATGGATTTGCGTCTGGAATTGGTCTCCGTTCCAGTGACCGATGTTGACCGCGCGAAGGCGTTCTACGTCGATCAGGTTGGCTTTAGTGTCGAGCAAGACGTGCAAGTCGACGAGGATCATCGCTTCGTGGAGCTGATGCCGCCCGGCTCCCCATGCTCGATCGCCCTCACTACGGGCTATATCGACTCCGAGCCGGGCTCCCTCAAAGGCGTCCAGCTCAACGTCAAGAATGTCGATGAGGTGCACGCATTCCTACGTGATCATGATGTTGAAGTGTCGGACATCCAGGATTACCCCTGGGGCCGTTTCTGCTTCTTCTCCGACCCCGATGGCAACGGTTGGTCAATCCACGGCCCGCTGCGTCCGGAGTATGGAAGCGGTATGTGACGTTTGGCGAACGCCCCAGGGCGTCGCCATAGCAGCCACGCTGCGACCAACACCGTCAGTACGACTGCGGCAAGCTGGGTCATGTTGCCCGCATCGGCGCCATCCAGTACCGAATCGACCAGGGCGCCGTTGTTGTTGCTGGCATCGAAGATCTGATGCAAGACCCCTACTGCCAACACGCTGTCGGAGGCGGCACGCAGCGTCACACCCATCAGCAGCCGAACGGCAATCCCCAAGATCAGCAAGCCGGCGACGCCGGTCAGTACTGAGAGCACCGACACGTGATCATCGAGGAGCAGCAGCGGCATGTGCACACCCGCGAACGGCAGTGCCGTCAGAACGGCGGCCACGACGAAGTTGAAGCGGGCCTCCAGCCGGGTTTGGAAGAAACCAGCCCACACCGTTTCCTCCCACAGATTGATCACCACCACGGCCAAGATGATCGAGCCGAGTTGCTTGATCAAGACCGGCCCGAGGTCCGCTGTCTGCAACGAGCCTCCGAAGATCAAGCCGAGCAACAGGGCGATCACCGGCAGACCGAACAGCACCACCAACCACCAGCCAATGCCGAACCGCCAACGAAACACTCGGGCAAACAGCGCCCGTAGGCCGGGCCGTCCGTCGGTGATCGAGGTGATCCACAGAGCCGTTGGCAGCAAGATCAATAGCGTCGAGCCGAGCGCGAAGACCTCCACTGGCAGATTGGCGCCGGGGATGACCCCGTGGAAGGCAAGAACCGGTATGGCGAACAGCAGCCAACTCAGGCCAAGCGCGATCACCAAGAATCCGGTCAGAGGCCGGCGGCCCACCCAACCTCTGAAACCCGTCAGTTGCAGGTTCCCATGTGGAGAAGGGGCGGGATAAAACTGAGGCGGTACGGCGTTGGTCGATGACATTCCTCGCTGAAAACTACCGGAGACCCTTCTAGGAGCAATTCCGACCAGGAGCATGCAATGTTCAGCAAGCCGACCCCCTCACCGTGCGTCTCGCCCGCGCTCAGGAGCCCCCGGCCAGCGCGTTCTCGTGGCTTCGGTTTGCTTCAGATGAGAGCCTTCGACCATGGACGACGCGAAGTCGGCACGCGATCAGCGGTTATTGATGTTCTCGATTTGGGCGTCGGCCGGCTTCGCAGTCTTGTCCTCGGTGTGGGGCATTCTCAGCGGGTCCAGCATGATCGTCTTCGACGGGCTTTACTCATTCGTCAGCATCGGGCTGTCGGTGCTCGCTGTGCTCGCGCTGCGGTTTTCAGGGCGGGGGGCCGACGAGCGCTTTCCGTGGGGGCGTGACGCGGCCGAACCGCTGGTGGTGGTGATCAAGGCGGCCACTCTTGGTGCGCTCTGTGCGTACGCCGCAGTCGGCGGAATCCTCGACATTGTCAACGGCGGCCGGGAGGTCGCTGTCGGCTCCGCTGTTGTCTACGCTGCAGTGGCCACGCTCGGAGGCCTGACGGTAGGCCTGGTGCTCAGGCGGGCCACCCGGGATGGTTCGAACCTCGTGCGCGCCGAGGCCGCCGAGTGGCTGGGTGACGCACTGTTGTCGGTCGGAGTGCTGATCGGCTTCCTCGTTGCCTATGCCCTCGTGACGGCAGGTCGCGCCGATCTGGCCGCGTACGTCGACCCCGTGATGGTCACGCTTGTATCGCTGGCGTTCCTGTGGGTTCCGGTCAAGCTGATCGTCTCCAGCCTGCGCGAGATCTTGTCAATGGCCCCGGAGGGGGAGGTGCTGGACCAGCTCCGTGCATGCGTCGCCGCCGTCGAGGAGCGGTACGGGTTCTCTGAGTCTTTTCTGCGAGCGTCGAAAGTGGGAAACCGCGTGGACATCGAAATTGACTTCGTCGTCGGTGCGGAGTCGGCGATTCGTACGATCGCCGATGCCGACACCGTGCGCCAGGATCTGCACGACCGGCTCGCCGCACTGGGGTACGAGCGCTCGGTGGTCGTGACGTTCACCGCGGACCGGCGGTGGGCGGAATGAGCGCCAGCGCCGAGCGCCGACCGCGGTCGGGCGGCAAGGACGTCGTCGTCGCGCTGGATCGCCCGGCCGAGCTATTGAGCGTCGAACCCGACGCGATGCTCGAGCGCGACGCGCGTATCGAGCCTGGGGCCGACGAGATTGTCAACGAGCTGCTCGGCCGTTCGAGGGTGCAGCGGCGGGCTCGCATCGTGCTGACGTTGCCTGCGGAACAGGTCACCAATGACATTGCTGAGACCCTGCGTACCGCGCTTCACCGCTACTGCCAGGCGCGGCTAGCGCGGGTTCATCGCGAGATTGAGGTTGCCTGGCGGCAAGGGCTTCGTTCACTGGGCAGCGGGTCGATTCTGTTCGTCATTGGGCTGCTGCTCTCCACCGGGTTCCTCGAGCCGGACGTCCCCCAGTTCTGGCAGGACCTGCTCGGCAACGGGGTCTTCCTCGTCATCGGGTGGGTTGGACTGTGGTATCCGCTCGACCTGCTCTTCTTCGCCCGGCAGCCGCTGAAGCGCGAGGCGCGGATCGTCGAAGCGATCAGCCGGATGCCTCTTGTAGTGCAAGCTGCCCACGCCACCTCAGGCCACTCAATTCTTCGGGGGGTCTCTTGGCACCTAAAGGCTGCCAATGTCAAGATTCCGTCAGGGGATGAGCCAGCATCCACGTCAGGCCTGCGACTACTAATCCGCTAAGCCCAGATCGGTGAAAGTAGGTCACATCGTGGAAGGTCGGCCAAGGTCTTCGCGGCGGCGACGCAGTGTGCGTCTCATCACTGCCGCCATTGCTCTCGGCGTCTCAGCGGGCTGCGCCTCTGCCCAGGCTGAAACTCCGACGCCGAGTCCCAGCACCCCCGAGGCACCCGCCACACCGTCGGGACTGGCCCATGACGGAGGCATTGCTCCCGGCACGAAGTTCAGCCCCGTGGTTGCCGCCACGCTTGCAGCTCCTGCAGCGGTAAAGGCCAGCGACAGCAAAGTGCATTTGGCCTACGAGCTACTCATCACCAACCCCGCACCGTTGCCAGTGAAGATCGAACGTCTCCAGGCGCGCGACGCGACGGCAAAGACGGTGCTATTGACCAAATCCGGCGCAGCATTGCAGCGGGACATTACGCCGGTATCTGGTCCGCGAGGCGCTGAGGGTACAACAAATCCATCGGTTGACCGGCGTTCCATTACCCTGGCTCCGTCCGAGACGTGGATCGCCTGGATGGACGTTTCAGTGGCCAGCCAAGCTGATGTGCCGGCCCGCCTGGACCACCGAATAGTTGGTGCACTGATCAGGCCGAATAAGGCGCCGGCCGCACCCTTCGACGTCGTCGGTGCCGACGTCGAGATAAGCACTCAACCGGCTCAGGTGTTGAGCGCGCCCGTACGGGGCGGCATCTGGTACATGAGCGAAGGCTGCTGCAGGGACGATACCCATCACCGCCGTGGACTCGTGCCGATCAACGGTCAGCTGATGGTCGCGCAACGGTTTGCGATCGACTTCTACAAGCTCGACGACCAGCACCGGACTTGGGTTGGTAATTCCCAGAAGTTGAGCAGCTACTGGTCTTACCGACAGCCGATTATTGCGGCCGCGGCTGGCACCGTCGTGCATGCTCGAGACGGGCTGCCGAACAACCCGGCGTTACCAAAACCGCCGCAGATCCCGCCCATCGACGAGACAGTGGGAAATCATGTGATTGTCGAGATAGGACCTAACACGTACGTCTTGTACGCCCACATGGATCCTGGCTCGGTCAAGGTTCGGGTGGGACAGCATGTCGAGAAGGGGCAGGAACTCGGCCTGATCGGGACGAGCGGTAACTCAACCACACCGCATGTCCACTTTCAGCTCCTCAGCACCCCGACGTTCTTCCCGTCCGATAGCGCGCCCTACGTCTTCGACCAGTTCGATCTGCTGGGCCGGGTGCCAGTCCGGCTCTGGGACGACAATTTGGGGCTCCAGCCGAGCGGAAAACTCCCTTTCGGGGCGGCGGCAACGCCAGGGCCTCATCATGACGAATTGCCACTGGATCGGACCGTCGTCCGCTTCACTGGCACTGGTTGAACTGCGTTGCGGGTCGTCACGACAGCGGCCATGGTGATGGCAACGATCAGGGCCGACAAAGGTTCGACCAGCCATCAGCCCTGGACCTGCATAAGGGGCTCATCGGAGTTCTCGGGGGGCGGTAGTCGCCTCGTGTCGGTCCGGGTGAGGTAGGTCGAGGTCCTTCAGGATCAGTAGCGACCAAACTGCCGGACTGAAG
>Ga0157302_10000085_pt1 | contig 14475 bp, 11 predicted proteins | sample NitcycUS103311B2_FD_108381 | JGI IMG/M metagenome (GOLD analysis project Ga0157302, IMG submission 108381) | Soil microbial communities from Arlington Agricultural Research Station in Wisconsin, USA - Nitrogen cycling UWRJ-S103-311B-2 | ecosystem: Environmental > Terrestrial > Soil >... | reverse complement strand
TTCTATTTGTTGTCGCATATCTCTAGCAATGTAACAAGACGAGGAAGATCAATTATGCATATTACGGTTGTAAATAAAGTTTACAATGCCACAGCTTGTGATTTTCTTTTCAAGTCTAGATCATTTGAAAATAGTTTGTAATAACTAGAGGCCTCCTTCGTATGCTAGCTATTCTTATTGAAGCAATAGTATTAGTAGCGTCTTCTTTATTGTGATGTCCGATATGGCTGGAATTTACTGCTATGCAATTATTTTTCATTAGTATTGAACTTCTTATAACTAAGCCATTAGATTAGTAATTGGATTGGTCGGCTATAGACAGGCTATCGGGCTGATAGGTATGTTTTTTGCAGTGGCAGGCGGTATTGCCTGGTTCTTTCAACAAACATTTTTTGCAGTAATGTTATGGGGTATTGCTGGAATAATATTACTGAAATTGAACAAGCGCAAAAAAAGAGTTAGATCACGTAGGTAGTAGTAAATCAGTTCTATACAATTTGTGATCATGAACCATAAGAAAAACGTTGCCTGTAATAGATAGTTATTGTTACAATATTTTCTCTAATGCAGATATAATAATTTGAATGCCATATTATTGCATTACTTATCCTAGAAAAAGAAAGCATGGATTTTTTATTATCAATTTAATAATAATAATAATAATTTATAATTTTGTCGCCTCTATTAGCGAAGTCTATAAACAAAGATAAAATACAGTACTTGACCGATATTTATTTCGCTGCCATAATATATTTTCTTAAAATTAATTAATGGCTCATTTCTTTACGCTTTGCAAAAATTGCCTTGATCCTTTCAATACCATTGATGTCCTCTACAACTTTGGCAGTCTGCCGAGTCACAAGGTTCTTCCAATCTCTATCCTTTGCCATATTTGATCTAATTTTTGTAGCAGATAATTCTTTTCTTTTGTATAACGGTGGCTCAACAACTTTTATTCCTCTTTCTTGAAAGAGAAGGTAAGTGAAGGAATCGTTGGTAAAAACCACCTCATATTGTGGGACCAGGATATCCACAAAGTGTGTCCAGAGAGAATGTACATCTACGTCCTGAACGGGTATCATAAGCACCCTTTTTGTATCGATTTCAGTCTCTGTACTGAGAGAATCTTTGATCATTTGAATACGTTCTCCTGCAGTAAATGGGTTCCTTATTTCATGACTTTTCTGTGCACTTCCTATTATAATCACGAGTTCTTCAACATTTCTGAGTGCAAACTTGACAGTGGCAAGGTGTCCAAGATGAAAGGGTTGAAATCTTCCTATAAACAGTCCCCTAGACAATGTTGTGATGATGAAAGTATCTATGCACATCATAATTAAGGAATCTTGTGTGTGCTATGTGTTTCCTGAAATCTATTAATTTTCCTGCCCTGAGAAAAGGGATGTTAAAAAACAAACTAGGATGAGCTTTTTAATATATTACAACAAAAATTGTTCTTTTATGTAGGGGCGCTGCAACTCCATATTGCATTTAAAGTATATCGCAAGAATTTTTGAATTATCTTATATTAACTTCTAATATACCTTCCTCTATCGCGTTGGACTCTTCCTTTTTAAGACATAAGGCTGTTTAATAAATTGTACTGTGCAATGTGCTTCGTTAATAGATATAATACACGGGAGCTATATCCACTAAAAACATACCACCTTGGCAATAGAGGAAAAAAAGAGTATTTCTAGTAGCTATAAAGGAAAGAGCTTGAGATTGCTCACTCAAATGGGTATCTCAATAGGGGATACGCTCAAGCTAAATATCGCTGGCAATCAATTTATTGGCATCTTAATGCCACGCTTCGAATCAGCTGATGAAAACCACCTTGTTATTAAATTGAAGAATGGATATAATATTGGAATTGAATTAACCAAAATCGAATCCATAACCAAAATTATGCAAGAGCCAAATCAAACTGTTTCTAACATGCCATCATCTTCATCTTCACCTATTCCTGAACCTCCAATTAAAAGATCAGAAGGAGAAGATAAATCAATTCCAAAAATTGCACTCATAAGTACTGGGGGGACGATTGCAAGTAAAGTGGATTATAGGACAGGAGGTGTTCATGCAGCTATTTCTGCATCTGAGCTATATGCTTCCATTCCAGAACTCGGGAGCTATGCTTCAGTTGATACTGAAGTATTGTTAAACGAATATAGCGAAAATCTAAAGCCGGAACACTGGTCTTTGATAGCTAATAAGATAGCTGAAAAGGTAAAATCAGGTAGGTATCAGGGAATCATTATTTCGCACGGAACTGACACCATGCATTACACGGCATCAGCACTCAGTTTCGCTTTACAAAATCTTCCCATACCCGTGGTGTTGGTAGGAGCACAGAGATCATCTGACAGGCCTTCCTCTGATGCAGCGTTGAACCTCATTGGTGGTATAGTATTTGCCATAAAATCCAATTACTCTGGTGTGTTTGTTGCAATGCACGCCAGCTCTTCTGATGATGTCATTGCTTGCCATGTAGGCACTCGTGTAAGAAAAAATCATACCAGCAGACGTGATGCCTTTGAGTCAATAGATGTGGCGCCTGTTGCTCTAATCAAAGGGAATGTTGTAGAAATGCAACACTCTGAAATAAAATTACAAAAACGAGCTAGTAGCAGCGAGCGTTTTGTAGTTAAACCGGATTATGATAGCAAAGTTATCTTACTAAAATATCATCCCGGATTTGATCCTGAATTGATAAATCATGCAATAGTAGATGCAGGCTATAAAGTAATTATCCTTGAAGGAACAGGGCTGGGACATATAGGTAGAGAATCTTTTCCTCAGATACAAAAAGCTATAGAATCCGGTTTAATGGTCTTTATGACATCTCAATGTGTATGGGGAAGAGTGAGGATGAATGTATATGATACAGGAAGGGATCTTCTTAACATTGGTGTAATACCGTTATCCGATATGATAGCTGAGACTGCTATCGTAAAAGCTATGTGGGTACTTGCAAATAGCAAAGACTCTGAATCAGCAAAGAAAATTATGCAAGAAAATATTGCTAATGAAATATCTTCGGCAATTCCTATTTCATAATGATATTTCTTAACCAAAGAAAGGAACGCTTAAAAGATCTTAAGCACTTTTGAATTATTGACAGTGACAATCGTTTCAGAAGCCATTAAATTAAAAGTTGGTTTTGAAATTCACCAGCAACTATCTACCAAAAGCAAGCTATTTTGTAATTGTAGATGCGAAGAGAGCAGAAATTATGAAACGATCTTTATGCGTAAGTTACGACCAACGCACAGCGAACTTGGTACTTTTGACCCTGCCGCGCTCTTCGAACACAAAAAAATGCGCATGATAAAATATCATGCATCTGCAGGTTCGAGTTGCCTAGTAGAAGCAGATGAAGAGCCGCCACAAGAAATGAATAAAGAGGCTCTTGAGACTGCATTAATATTTTCACTTGCACTCCACTCTAGGGTCGCAGATGAAATACATACTATGCGCAAAATTGTGATCGATGGATCAAATACAAGTGGATTTCAACGCACCATGTTAGTCGCACATGGTGGATATATTGATGTTAACGGTGAAAAGGTTAAGATACAGAGTATTTGTCTAGAAGAAGATGCTGCAAAGCTGCTATCAGATGATGGTAGCATCCGAGAGTATGGGCTTGATAGGTTAGGAATACCTCTTGTTGAAATCGCTCTTGAGCCAATAACAGGCAGCCCTGAAGAACTGATGCAAGTAGCGCTTAGTATGGGAAGGTTGCTGCGTTCCAGTAAAAGAGTCACAAGAGGATTAGGCAGTATCAGGCAGGATGTCAACATTTCAGTCAATGATGGTGGCGTGGTTGAGGTAAAAGGTGTACAGCAGTTAGACCAACTAATAAGGGTGATTAAATACGAAATGCTCAGACAGCATGGATTGATCCTAATTGCTCAAAAGCTAAAAAAGGAAAGGAGAGTTAACGAGATTGGGGTTGGAGACAGAATTGAAGATGTAACTGATATTTTAAGAAATTCCTCTTCTAAAATAGTGAAACGATCGCTTGCTTGTGGCGAAGACGTTGATGATGATAATAGTAAAGGTATATTCAAGGCGATTAGAGTAAATGGCTTTGCTGGCATGATCCGATTTGAGCCATATCCTGAGATCAGAATAGGCAAGCAACTCTCTGAATTGGTCAGATTCTACGGTCTTGGCGGGATATTTCATTCTGACGAGTTACCAAATTATGGCATCAGCGAGGAAGAAGTTATTGCAATTAGTAAGAGATTAGAAATGGCTGCTGATGTCGATGCTTTCGTAATTATAGGTGGTGTAAGAGACAAGGTGGAATTTGCAGTAGAGTCCATAATTCGAAGATTAAAAATGGCGTTAATCGGTGTGCCTTCTGAAACCCGTTCAGCAACTCTGGATGGTAAAACTATTTTTAGCAGGCCTAGGCCTGGCGCTGCCAGGATGTATCCCGAGACGGACATCCCACCAATTCAAATCAATAATTCCGTAATTGATTCACTAATTGATAAAGTACCAAAATCATGGGATGAGAATGTAAACACGCTTGCCAGAAAATATAGCTTGAACAGAAAGCATGCAGAGCAGATTTTTGATTCTAATTATCTTGGCATATTTGAAGAAATTGCAAGTTTGACAAAAGTACAACCTACTTTTATAGTATCGAAACTTACTGAAGATCTCATTAACCTCGAGAGGCAAGGACTTGATACTACGGTGTTAACTGACGAAATAATTATAGACGTTTTCAGAAGGCTTGATGCAGGCACGATAGCAAAGGAATCTATTGCATTGATTTTCGAAAAAATACTAAGAAAAGAGTCTATAACAATAGACCAAGCTATCGAAGGGCTTGGAATAACCACGATAAGCGATCAAGAGATGGAAATGACAATTGACAAAATTTTGGAAGAAAACATGCCAGTGATCAGAGCGAAGGGAATGGCATCACTTGGCATGTTGATGGGTAGAAGCATGTCTGTTCTCAGAGGCAAAATAGATGGCCAGAAAATCAATTCAACCTTAAGGAAAAAGTTAGAACAGTTGATGATGTCAGCTACTTTTACAACTACAAATAATAACTATCAACAAATAGAAAAAAATAGAGAGTAATGATAATAACAATAGGATTAATGTTGCACTACCTTATCTGAAAGCAAGCCAAAAGGCGGATAAAGTTTTTTGGTAGCATTCCAAAATATCAAAATGAGCGATATCATTAAGAAAGTACTTTATAAGAAAACTTGGTGAGTAGATAGTATATATAGAATGTACAGAATTCATGATTCATGCCAGAAAAGAGTTATCCATTTAATCGGAGGAGAATGGTTAGAAAGTATTGAAAATGTATACAACTGGGTCTCATTTTGTATATTTCCACATAAATTTCTGTACATTGCACAACAAAAAATTTTTATTATTTGGATTAGCGGTAACGACGTTAGTGTTAGTTTCGTTATTAGCAACCAACTTTTCTACTATTTTTACAATATCATATATTGATAATAACCATTCCCAACAACAACAACAACAACAACAGATAGCTGTAGCCAGGATTTCAATCAATAAAAGTACAACAACAACATCTCTTCCTGAGAAACCTGATAATGATTTTCATCTTAATGGAACGCAAATACCAGCCGACAGATATTTACAAGCAAAAGTCATAGTAAATAACTTTGAGCTGATTGCAGACTTGGCCATCACAAATGACCAACAAATTAAAGGCCTGGACGTTAAAGACCAGTTGAAAGAAAACGAGGGAATGCTGTTTGTCGAAAAACAACCTGCAAAATATGATTTTTGGATGAGAGGCATGAAATTTCCAATTGACATTATTTGGTTGGATAGTAACCGAACAGTTATTCATATTGAACACAATCTACAACCATGCGTATCTGATCTTGAGTGTCCCTTACATTCTCCGGATAAAGATGCACTCTATATACTTGAAACAGTAGCAGGATTTTCCCAGAAGCACAACGTAGAGACAGGGACGCATATGGATTTTCATCTAATAAGGTAAAAACTGCTACCATCCCAAGAAATCGAGTTCACTTTATCTAAACCGCCAATAATTCGTATATATATTAGATTCTCAGCATTCGTTCTCGGTATAATTTGTCCTGTTCTGAACGTAGTTTTTGATGGTTATATGATCTGCTGGTAAATTTTGTGTTTGAGAGCCTTGGATATCAGACATATCAGGAGTAAGATGATTAAGTGATAGTAAACGTATTATTTGCAGTATATACTATATGTGAGCAAGAGAGCGAATCACTTCTTTTACTTTGTCCGATTTATAAGTACCTTAAAATCAGAAGTGTTTCAAAAGGTAACCCGTTGCCCATTCGTGTCATGCTTTCTCTTGTACAACAGATAAGTTAAGATTGACAGTAGCGCAGAGACCATAAGGCTACTTACTCCACCTGTTAGGAAGTTTTTTTCAGCAGAAATTGTTATACATGAAATTTCACCATACGCACAGCCTAAAGTAAAAAAGATTCCATTCCATATTGAATGAGTGACTATTGCAAACCAGCCTTTTCCACTAATCCAGGTTCTAAGGCTAAAAAAAAGTGAAGGTATTACGAACAGCCAGTTTGCATATGCTAGATTGCTAATGTCAAGTCTATTTGTATTTAAAATATGAGTCATCGCCCATACAATCCCCCCTGCCAAAACCAAGAAATGGTTTCCGAAAAGATAAAATGGGATACCAAAAAAGACTGATTCCTCTATTGGGCCAGCCGCTAATACTGAAATAAGAGATGACTGCGGGATTGATCTATCATTATAATTTGAAATGACCTTTGCAGCTATAGATGTTCCGATGAGCATAAGAAGGAGGCCTATTCCATGATAGAACAGAAGCATTTTCATGAGGTAAACAATCGAATTTCTGCGGTATTTAGATAACCAAGACTTTGGATTTATATCCGCCTTTATATCAGAAAATGATGTAGACAGTTGCTTCATTTTTTAAAACAATCGGACTATAAATTGGCACCACCATCCAATAAAGGTTTCATAGAGCGATATTATACTGGTTAATTAAGTCGAGAAATTAATAATAAGGGAATATATTTTATATATATATATCTCTAAATATGCATATTCCAAGAATATTAAATTTTAATTATCCTGGAAAACATTTTATATGAGATGAATTTTCGTGTTGATGTAGTTTGCAGCATTCTCTTCGACTACTGACCTTTCTTTTAGTCACACTTTTCATGTTATCATTAGGCGTATTGTTATTTGAGCTTACACTTACTAGGATTTTTTCAATCATCCTTTGGTATGATTATGCCTTTATGGCAATCTCTGTAGCATTTTTTGGACTTGGAATCGGAGCCTTACTGATATACAATCTAAAGAATAAATTTAAAAAGAGAGAGGAGAACCTGCCATCAAAAATACTTCAATCCACCATTGCCCTGGCAGTTTCAGTGCCGATCTTCTTATTTGTGGTAGGACACATCATACCATCGAACACATCTTTTATTTATCTATTCTATTTAGCCTCAGCAATTCCTTTCTTTTTTGCAGGAATGTCAATGGCACTGGTTTATCTTACAATGCCTAAAGAAATAACCAAGCTATATTTTGCCGATTTAGTTGGTGCTGCTGCGGCCACACTTATCCTTGATCCTCTAATGCGGAATTTAGGTGCAGAATCTGTGTTAATTTCAATAAGCCTGTTAGTCATTGGCCCTCCGCTTCTTGCTGCTGCCATAATCTCGCGAGAGAAAGAAAATTTGCTGGCACCTGCAGGACCACGAGTAATTGGAAACAAAATAAAGTTTTATGGAATTATTGTGCTTTCTGTCTCCGCTATATTATTAGCAACGAATACAGCAGTAGGTCATAATCACATATTAGCAATACAACCTGGACAAAACAAGGGATTACATTATCAGCTAGCAAAACCTTCGATGTTTGAGCATTTATCAACTCAATGGAATTCTTTCTCTAGGATAGACGTGACCAGAGGAATTTACAATCACAGCACTGGTAACAATAATAATAATGATGATGCCGGCAGATCTAGATCCTTAGCTGCAATAGCCATCGATGCCGACGCTGATACCCCTGTCCTTCGATGGAATGGTTCTACTGCAGATATTCAATGGTTGAAGGAGTTCATGGATTATATGCCATATGAAATATCAATGACACCAAAAAACAATAACAGTACCCTTGTTATCGGAGGCGGAGGCGGAGAGGATATTTTAGTTGCTTTGGCTGGAGGCTCAAACAACATCACTGCAGTAGAAATAAATCCATTGATAATATCAGCTGCGAAACATTTTGGTGGTAGTTCAGCGGGGAACTTGTACGATCGCAAGGACGTCAAATTATTTATTGATGATGGCAGGCGCTTTATCAGTTCTACTAATTCAAAATACGATACCATAGTGATAAAGTTGGTAGATTCGTGGGCTGCTCAGCTTGCTGGTGGATATGCACTTTCAGAAAATTACCTTTACACTGTAGAAGCATTCAAGGAATACCTAGATCACTTGAATGGGGACAACGGGAAACTTGTGATGGTACGTTGGAATATTGAATTGCCAAGACTGATGCCTCTTGTCATTGAATCGCTACGACAGCAAGAACCGATGGGAAAGCATATTGAAGATATTAGCAGGAGGATTCTGGTAGTTGAAGACCGTCCTGGCTTATCCTTTGGATCAAACGATCAGAGAACGGTATATCCTGTCCTTTTAATGGTAAAAAATACCCCATTCACCTCATCTGAAGTTAACTTGGTAAAAGAGAGAGTTGCCAAAAGTGATGCCAAAGTCATTTCTATGCCTGGTGAATATACACAGCCTCCCTATGACAAGTTGCTATCTGGTTCTGCAAGTAATACTAGTAGTACTAGTAATACAAATTATAATCAACAGCAAACTTCACGAGTAAGTTATGATCCTAACGCAAGCATTGAGTTGAAACCACCTACAGATGATTCTCCTTTCTATTTTGCAAAAGAGCGGATCCCAAATCAGATGATAGTGCTCTTGGAAACAGTGATAGGAGTGTCCGCAGTACTTGCATTGCTTTTGATATACTATTCAAAGGTAAACAAAAGAACAATTAGACCAAATACATCGTCGTCAGCATCAGCATCATTACTGCGATTCCAGATAATCTTTGTAATTCTCATAGGCTTTGGGTTCATATTTTTGGAAATAACATTCATTCAGAAATTTCTGCTGTTACTTGGAACTCCAATAATGGCATTAACTGTCATACTATTTTCAATTTTGCTTTCTAGCGGAATAGGCGCTTATCTAAGTGGAAGGCTATTCAAAAAAAATCCCTACAAAGCAGTTGTGGTATCGATACCAGTTCTGGCGGTAATAGTGCTTCTATACTATGGTTTCTTACCGAGGATTATAGACTCAGGTATAGTGTTGGAGCTGCAACAAAGAATTACGCTGACTTTTGCTCTTTTGTTACCCGCTGGTATTCTTATGGGATTTCAATTTCCATCCATTACAAGAATGGCTTCCTTCTCCTCGTCCAATCCATCTTCTTCATATCTACCGCAAGAACATGGACGTGATGGCAGCAGTAGTATGGGTAATGGTGGTGATGGTAGCAGTAGTGGAGGAGGGGAGGATGTTACTCTGCTTTGGGGAATTAACGTGACTGCATCAGTAATAGGGACAGTGTTGACTGCAATATCATCTATGGTTATTGGCTTTAGTGGCAACTTGATGATTGGATTTGGATTATATTTGGGAGCATTGGCCTCTGCCATAGCAGCTGCAAAAATAGTGCATAAAGAAGCATAGTATGCTTGATATACTGTCATTAACACCTATTCGAATAGTTGGACTTGTGATTGTCCCGATTTTAGTTTCAGACATACAGAATGTAAACATATCCATGCCGTAAAGTTTAGCAAATTACTTAGAAAACAAGTCTATCAATATACTTATAGTTACAAGAATCACCACTCTAGACCAAGCTGCAAAAAGTTTGCAGGTAGGCATAACAAAATAGGAGATATGTAAAGATATCTGTGCATCTATTGCCATTTGTTTGTTCTACCTCCTTTGAAATCTTATTGTAGGAAATGCACAGAATTGTTAAAACTTTTGATATTTGAATTAAGAATTTCGCAGCAGTGTTTATTGTAAACGTATAATTTGCTGCAGGTATTACCATATAAGTAATGTGCCTAATAAAATCTTAAGCGCTAAATACCCGTATTTTCCTATTGGTAATAATGTCACTTATTATTGCTTCGAATTTATAGCTTGTAACCTTTTTTAGCATTTTTGATTCATCATTAACAATAAATCTAGAAGGGTTGATTACACAGTTATATCCATCAAAACATTACTCTCTTGACTTTAAAGCATATTGTAAGAACAAGCCATTAAAATATCTATCAAACTTGTCATTTGTAATTATGTCATCTGAATATATTCCAAGTGATATGACCTTACCTCCTTTATAATCCAGCTCATAGGTGGCAATAACAGGTTTTTTTAGTGATGTTGTTGGGTAATTTAATAAAGAGGCATTATAATTCATTAAAATCTTGTCATTAGGATTAGTGATATATTGTTCTTCATGATGTTTGTATTCAAATGGATCGTTTGCGAATGTTATTTGACAGGAATAGCAAAGGTAGTTGCTTCCAACCCATTGGGAAGTTTCTTTATTCCATCTTTCGGCAACACTCTTCCATGCCGATCTACCATTAAAAGCCCAACCATGGCCTTTTACCAAAGTTATGGTATTTGTATGTCTATCATATTTTACTTCAGCATAGAATACATTACCATCCAGTACAATCATGGTACCTCCGTTAGTTACAAAGTTTTTCAGATTATCGTATTCTCTCTGTGTGACATATTCTTGATGTCCAATTATTATGACATCATAGGCGTTATTAGTACTAAAAATATTTCCTGCATTGCTACTAACACCATTATTATTATTATTATTTTTAAAAATTGATGCATTATCCACATCAGCATCAGTCAACACAGTAACATTGGATCTAGGACTTATCAGCTTGAGGTCTACGAGTAAAGTAAGCATTGCAAACGCAGAATGTACCTTTGTTGTTGGTGTAATTGTGGGATATGTGCTGACCTTGCTTGATAGTAGATTTAGGTCGCTTGTGATGTTCGCATTAGCTGGAACGTGATTATATTTTTGGTAAAAGGCATAAAAGGAGTTATTGTATGCGGCAGCGGTAAATGTTGGTTCTACCAGCGCTATTTGAACTTCATTTCGAACTTCGCCAATAATATGATTACTTTCCTGAAGTGTTGCCAATTGACCAGAATTTATAGGAGTTCTATAATTATGGGTGCTATTGTTATTTGATTTCAGTGTTGGAGGAGACACGGAATTGTTACCAATCATGTTCTTGATAGTAATGGAGGACAAAAAACTATTCCTCTGCACCCCTCTTGTCTTGTTGCTTTCTGTGTTCTGAAAAGCAGTTATCAAATTTAGGGTTCTACTCCTTTCATCAACCAATACCCTTCTTTCCGCAAAAAGAGGTTTATTATTTGACAATAGCAGTAGAATATGCGCAGTTATTACCAATACAAATATGATTATTAATAGTGAAATTAACCTTTCAGAGTGTATCATATCTGATAGTGACGCTTATTTTTAACGCCTCCTACACAATAGATATAGACAAAATGAATGTATAAATCTATGTTCTGGAGATTAATTTTATGCCTTATCAGTTAGAATTACTCAATATAAACATCTTGCTACCGTAATCAGGGTCATTTATGACCTTAAGTGCATGTATTTCTTGTATTTCTTGTATATTCATTGCCTCCAGTATTTTGCACGAAATTTAAAATTAGTGATAAAGCCTAGCTTTTAGTTAATAGTTCCCGACGTGCAACAAAAACACCCGTGTTGCAACACCTTTTGAGAGCGCCTGACAACTCAACAGAACTACAAGAAGAAAAAACTTATATATCTCTAGTGATATTACTAGTGATATGTTGTCAGATTGGTTATCGCGAGTAGGAAGTGCAATACCAAGAGGCTTTTCTCGACATTATATCTTGGGGTTGCTAAAGGAACAGCCCATGACAGGCAAAGAGATTATTGATAAGGCCATACTCCAGAGCGATGGTAAATGGAGACCCTCTCCAGGGCTCATTTATCCATTGCTAGGCAGATTACTCGAAGAAGGATTAATAACAGAAACAGATAATGGCAGGTACCAGATCACAAGGAAGGGCCTTGATATTGCTGCAGACATAGATTCTGTTCATAGTATCCTACAAAAACAATTCGACGTAATGCTTAGGGTAGGTAATATCGGTAGATTCATGGCAAAAGATCTTATTGATAGAGTATCGACTATAGGCTCTACATTAAGCTCAAATCTTGACAGAATGACAGAAGATGAGCGAAACAAATACAGACAATTCTTGCTTGATGAATTAAGAAAGTTAGATGAACAGAAGAAAAGCACAGAAAAAATAAAAATCGAATGAATATAAACAAATAATTCTTTTTCTAATTAAAAATTCTGGATCCAATTAAAAATATTATAAGGCAGTAGTGCATTTGGATTTTGTGGAAAACGGTGATTACCTACGGCGAATAAATAGATTGGTTAATAAAATTAGGGCAATCGAACAGGAAATCGCATATGAGGCTGAGGTAGTTAAAGAATACTATATCAAAGCTAGCTCCGCAATGACTGAACCACAAAATTATTTTCTAAATGGTATCCAGGCAAGTCCATCTGCAAAGTCGTATCTACTCACAAATAAGGGAATTGAAGTTCTAGGAGAAGAAACTATTCCAATCGCTGAATTCATAGATGATGTGCTTAATTTTGCGTACAATCCGAAGACAAAAGTTGAGGTTTTAATGAATTTGGCCACACATCTGCAAAAAGTAAACCAAATGATCACCGATGCCTATAGTTTCGAAGATAAAGAAAAATCAAGGCTCTCTACTGAAAAAATTAAAATCTAATTCCTATTTTTTGAAATATATATACAAAGATAGATATAATCATATACACCTTCCAATTTTTAAAAAGCAATAAAGGATCATGCCATGACTGTTATAAAGGATCTAAACTCGGTAACTAACAAAATGGTGATGATGATAATACTGAACACGGTGGTACAAAATCTATATATATAAATATATCTTTGCATTGATTTCATACATATGTCCACATTATTTATTTACAAAAGCGTAACTCTGAATAATACAGATAGTCCTGGTAGTTCTGCTGTGTGTATGCCTACAAAGTAGGGAAGTAGCCCTGCAGCATACAATGGCTCCATCGCAAAATAAGCATATACTGTAATTATATTATGTACCATGAGCAGGCTAACAAAGAACATCAAACCAACTGTAAATACCGCCTTAGTATTCTTGTAGACACTAGCATAAATGATGAGCATTGTCGTGAGAATTGCTATATTTGCCAATCCCACTGCTGCGCTGATACTCATCAAAGCCTCCATAGGATAAGATTAGATAGCAATATGGATAAATCTCTTATTCGTGTGCTTGTGTAGCAGCTTGTACTGACTTCTCTTCGGTGTATTGATAAGTAGAATTGCTAGGCGGATCCTTGGTATTTCGGATATAAAAATATTCTACACGCCGGCTCCATATTGTAATTACATATTATTTTGTTATTATTTCCTGTTTCTGACAAAGCCCTCTTTATGGTCTATATAAATCGTCATATTTACTACGCTTTCTCTTGAAACCGAATTTTCTCCATAAGTATAAAAAATGTCCGTAAATATACTTATAATATCTGAATATATATCCTAAGGATATTGATATTATTCCACCAATTATAAAGCGCCAACCTATTATTCTAAAACCTTCCCCCTCTTCTTTTAGACCAATAATCTCTGCGATCCAAATGCATATTGCACCGAATGCGATGATTATTATGCCCGCAGTTAGGAACGGTTTTAAAATTGTAGTAGTATTACTATTTTTATTATTCAATGGCATTATTGTGTGTACCTATGAACCATATAATGAATTAATAGGCCCGAGATAAATTAATAAATCTGAACTGGATCATATCCTATAATATTTTTGATCCGAGTAGATAAATTAAATAATTTGTATCCTAATAATATAGGTATATAGAATTGAGCAGCAGCAACACAAGTAATGGATCAATACATCTGAATCGATGGGAAATCCAGATTCTAAAATGCATAAAAACCAATTCAAAGACAGAAAAGAAAATAGCGAAAGAAGTTGCAGTTGATATTTCAGTTATTTCGTCCTTAATTACTAATTTAATGCTACAGGGCTTTGTCGAAAGGACTAGGAAACGAAGAATGCATTTTTCATCTAAGGAATACTTTTCTACTACAATAGAGGGACTAGCAGCCTTAGAAGAAGCAACCAGAGGCACCAGTAACGCTTTCTGGAATCAACTGACATCGATTTTGAAAGATCAGGGAGAAAGAATGC
>Ga0157302_10000084_pt1 | contig 14478 bp, 14 predicted proteins | sample NitcycUS103311B2_FD_108381 | JGI IMG/M metagenome (GOLD analysis project Ga0157302, IMG submission 108381) | Soil microbial communities from Arlington Agricultural Research Station in Wisconsin, USA - Nitrogen cycling UWRJ-S103-311B-2 | ecosystem: Environmental > Terrestrial > Soil >... | reverse complement strand
TGAGACTTGATTCTTTATTGATAGAACCGATGCGGCTTATTGAAGAGAAGAGTTGAGGAAAAATGGATTTATATTTTACTATTTTTCTATTATACACTTCACTATAAGGCAGCCACAGGATACAAGGACGTAGAAGTCGTGAAGCAATACCTAAACAAACTTCGTGCAGGCAAAGGATACTGTTCAAATCATTTAGGCAAAAGAAATTACTTTATTTGATTACAATATCGCTCCAAGATTGTAAGGGAATACATAGAGGAAAGAAAATGTCCTAAAAGTGATATACTTTCCAAAAGGCTCATCCGAATTTAATGCTGTTGAAGAATGCTGAAGACAGGGAAAGTATGGTCTGGTGGTATCAAAATACTATCCAAGATTACTGACCTAAAGAAGCCTCTTAATATTACAGAACAAAATGGTTCAATCTATACAACTACTATCTAGCTGAGAGCATCCAGAGAAAGAAGAAAAGTCGAAAGCATCAAGGGTATTGACCTATTATGTAAGAAAGGACAAAAGTAAGTTCAAGAGCTGTCTTGTGCTGTAAAGTCGCGGATAATCTTTAGTGTATTCTCAATTATTTTTTCATGGGATTTTTCTTGCTTTTCTATAGAAACTCGTAATAGATGATCATTGTGTAATGGAAACGATGCAATCTTTATTTTCTCTCTTTCTGAGAAACTATAGATGGTCTTACCAAACTCTTTGTCAAAATCTTTGCGCATTTCACTCCTAAGAGCGGATTCTAAATACAGTTTTGAAGAATCTACTTCATTCTCCATAGGTTTTATACTCTGCCTCATTCCTCCTGCTACGAGTGTTCCCATTTTATTTACGATACCAGCGAAGCGTATATTGGGGTTGAGCGCAAATATGTCATTGCATATCTTTTGCAATTTGTTTTTACGGTTAGACATCACTCAGCCGCATGATGATGTCGTCTTTTTGTATTATTAGCCTTGCTATCTAGAAATTATGTTTTAGTACTGCTAGTAATAGATAAGTATTTTTTCAAACTCAGACGTAAAAATGCAGAAGGCGAACTTCCACTCATTAAAAGTAGTAATAGTTACAGGATATGCCAAGTGTTACAACGCACCATTACCTAAAATCAAGTGTGAAAAAATTTAAGCTTAAAGATGCAACTACAGATAAGTGCTTCCACTTTTTTATCTGAATAGCCAAGACCACCACCATGGAGTAGCAAAAGGAATGTTTCCATACATCTTTATTTTAGCATCTGAACCATTTTTCTTTATTTGGCTTTGAAATATATCAACTATCTTAATTGCAGCAGCCTTTTTATCATGAGGAGGAAAGCTAGACGACATTGCTAGCTGAAAAATCTTTTGCACAAAGTCAGGCTTAAAGAAGACTTCATAAAACCACCATCCTGCAACCAATGTTGCTCTTTGACTGAACTTGTATACATTTTCAGAATATGTTCTTTGTTCAAACTGATGTAAAACTTTTTTTAATATAGTCAAATCTTGATCAAAGTTTTTGGAAGCTATGCTAAAAAATGGAATCATTCCCTCCTGTTTATCATTATTATTATTATTATTACCATAATCTTTACTGTAGTCGACTATGAACTCCAATCTACCGAGCTATTTCTCCCATTTCCTTTTCCTTTACAAAGTTAGTTAGTAGTTGGTTGATTGATCGACTGGATGGTTGTTGATCAACTCATGCCATTAGTTGGTCAACTAGCTAGTAATACTTTCTACTGCCTACTATTATTCCAGATAATAACATGTTGTGGTTGTATGAATATAATACATAAATATTATAACTTTTTTGAACTCAAATTTAACTCTTGAAAAAGAGTATGAGAATTTCAAAATAAAATGATAAAAATAGGTAAACTAACTTTACTGGAGCCAAAGTTATGTCCAAAGAAATCATTTATGTAGATTTTATCTAAATTACAATTACTGTATTTTAATATTATATGAAAAGCTAGCAGCATCTTTTCGAGCAAACTCATATACGTATCTTGCAATAATACGTAGGACAGAAAATGGTCTGCTGGTTGTTATTCCTCTAGCATTATATATATTACAGCTTTTTTATTTGTTGTGCTAGCTATCAAAGCGGCGGAAGTTACTAAGGTGTACAAAGGATCTAGATATATTGCTTTAAACAGCGTGTCGTTGAACATGGAATCTGGCAAAATCTTAACAATGTTAGGTAGAAATGGCGCTGGCAAAACAACTTTCGTAAGAATCTGTGCTACCCAGTTAATGCCAACTACTGGAACTATACATGTTCTAGGATATGATATTTTGAAGGAGCCAGGAAAGATAAGGAACCTTATTTCTATAGTACCACAAGAGGGTCGGCCGTTAAGAGCACTGACACCCTGGGACCATGTTTATAACTGGCTACAAATTAGAGGTGAAAACAAAGGCAAAGCGAAAGAAAAGACCGAAAATATTTTACATAAGCTAGAAATTTATGAAGCGAAGGATATACCTGCAATGAATCTTTCAGGGGGTATGAAACAAAAAGTTCTGCTCGCAATGGCAATGGCTATAGACACTCAATTACTATTTCTTGATGAGCCTACAATAGGACTTGACCCTATCTCTAGACGTCAGGTCTGGTCAGCGATCAAGGATTGGAAAAAGAATGGTCGATCGATCCTTTTGACAACCCATTACATGGATGAAGCAGAGATGCTTTCAGATAATATTGTGATAATAGATAAAGGTAAAATAACTGCTCAGGGCAGAATGCAAGACTTGCGAAAGATAATACCACAGAATATAAGAATAGATATTGCAAAGAACGGAATTGATACGGACCTACTAAAGTCGTTTGGATCCGTGGTAGACACTGGATCAGGTACTATGAGAGTGTTCACTTACGAATCAGCTGTCAAAGAATTATCCGAACTAGCTATGAAAATGAAACTTTCCTTTACAATTTCACCCATAACATTAGATGATGTGTTTGTTTCAATTGTAGGAAGGGAGGAAAAAGGCGATAATAATTGAGAATTCCGCTCCATTGAATGCAGCAAATAATAATACTAACTATTATGGAGTGTATACAATTGTAAGTAGGCCTTTCTAAATCCTTTCTAAAATCCCTCGCTAGCTTTAGAAACTACTCTGGAAATATGAAAGAGTATAAGAGAGACATTTCTTTCCTGTTTCCATACTCTTCTAATGAATGAGTGAATAATGTTTTTGATTTGATGACTAGTTATACATATAGCAGTATACGCACATCACTACTACAATTTAACGGTGGGTTTTTTAGTATCACATATAATTATGAAATGTTAGCAATACGTCTTATATGATTTTAATCAGAATTTACGCATCTTAGGAAGATTACCTCGAATAATATCAAAATCAGGTGAATTATAAGTTCCTGGATTCAAATATCTGCTTGAGAGGTATTTGGTAATGTCTCCTCCAGATAATACATCACGTTTGTTCCATGCTGTAAAGCTGGTCAAAAGGTCTGATAACCCCCCTGTACCGTCCCTTGTATCGCCCACAATATCGCAATAGGTGCTTGTAGGAGAACATACTGCTTCAATATTGGTTCCTTTCTTAGTCCATTTTAGGTAAAAACTCTGATTAGAGTCAGTTAGTTTTTCCCAACTAGGGTCATTTTCTACTGCCCATCTAGGAATTTTCTGTGCATCTTGCATTCACTTTTTTTAGTGCTAGCTGTTAATTAATTTTTTGAATGCTAAATATTTTCATTTCTGCTCAGCTATATTATATGATGGTGTAAGGTATAGAAAAAAACTTGAATTGAATATATTAACGGCAGAAATGGAATTAATCAGAAATATGCCGATTTATTCATAAATGTGTTCAGTATTTAAGTATAGTTTATGCTTAACCTGCTCTTTTACATATATATATGCTAATAAAAATACAACCAAAATGATGACATAAAATGGAGTTACACATATACTTTAACGATTTACTGTCTCCGGGATACGTCCACATTTAGTTAAATGCAGATTTTTAAATCTTATTGTTCTTCTTCTTTTTTCTATCATTAATCTATAAATAAGTCATATAATAGCTAAATTTTAGCGTAAAATGACAGAAATTAGTTAAATCTATCAAAGTAATGCTAAAACAAACGTCATTAATCATAATGTTTATATATTAAAATAAAATATTTATATAAGATGGCAACTGCCGTCAAGATTTTGTGGAGAAAAAATTGGTAAGAGATATATCAATGTTTAGTGGTAATAGATGTCCCCGCTGTGGAAAGGGCCCAATGGTTACTGATAACTCTAGCGGAGAGATGTTCTGTGGTAACTGTGGATTTGTAGTTACTGAAAGAATAGAAGAAACAGGGCCTGAATGGCGTGCGTTTTCTAAAGAAGAACACGAGGACAGAAGCCGTGCAGGAATTCCAACGTCACTTGCTATGCACGACATGGGTCTTGCAACTATTATCGGACCTGTCGACAAAGATGCTTCTGGAAAACCATTGTCTGCATCAATGAAAAGTACAATCGAAAGGTTAAGAACATGGGATAGCAGAAGTCAGGTTCATGAGCCTGTCGATCGTAATTTTAGACAAGCATTTAGTGAATTAGATAGATTAAAGGATAAACTAGCAGTCGGCGATGCTGTAATTGAAAAGGCTGCTTATGTATATAGAAAAGCTCTTGAAAAAGGACTGGTAAGAGGAAGATCAATTTCTGCCTTGGTAGCGGCTGCGCTTTATGCTGCCTGTCGAGACACTGAGACACCAAGAACACTAAAAGATATTGCTAATGCAAGTAACATCAAGAAAAAAGATGTCGCAAGATGTTATAGATTACTTATTCGAGAACTTGATCTCAAAATGCCAGTAGTAGATCCAGTCAAATGTGTTGCAAGGATTGCAAGCAAGGCTGGGCTTTCAGAAAAAACAAAGCGTAAAGCACTAGAAATATTAAAGAAGGCTGAAGAAGGCAAGATTTCTGCTGGCAAAGACCCAATGGGTCTTGCTGCAGCGGCATTATATGTTGCCTGTGTAATGAATGGAGAGAATAAGACACAAAAAGATGTTGCAGAAGCAGCTGGTGTAACTGAAGTTACTATCAGAAATCGATACAAAGGCCTAAAGCTGCACCTCAAGCTTTAAGAACATCGACTAACCTTCTTCTTTTATTTAATAATTCTCTCAAAATAGCTAAATCTTCATCAATTACTGAGGAATTATTATGGTTATTATTATTAGACTTTAATACCTTTTCGATTGTGAGAAGTAGAATAGCAATATCCGAATCTGTAGATAAAAGCCTCTCTAGCTCATTTACCTTGACAATTCCATTTGGTGTTAATGTAAATTCATAACCATTTGACATTACAGCTGAAATAGATAATAATTCTGGGTAGTTGCTATTACTTATAAGTGGTTTTATCGAATTTACCCTCGATTTGATATTATACACAACCAATCTACTCACAGCACGCATTTCTACATAACTTGAACGTCCAGTAGTCATGCTTTTTTGTATAATTGCTGCAATTCTAATTGTTCCATTTAGATTCGATACCTGTCTATTCTTTTGAGGCCTTATGGATTTATGCATTAAGCAAGATTTTACCCGGCCGGTTTAAATGCCTTCGGTTAATGGTAAATAAGGAGGTTTAGCATAAATGAGTAAATGAGATCTTACTAACATGACAGGCATATTTAGATTATATTTTTAGTAGTACCTGATTTAGAATTATTCTACTGTACTTCTATTGCAGATTCGTTAAAGCCCATCTTGACAAGATATCCTTTGACATCCTCTTTATGATCACCTTGCAGCATAATAAAACCGTCCTTTGCAGTTCCACCACATGCAAGCCTGCTCTTTAATTCTTTGACAATATGTTGAATATCACTCAACTTGGGATCTATACCTTCAATCATTGTAGTTGTTTTTGAAAAACGTCTTTTTTCCAGGCGGACTACAATTCGAGTATCTTCTTTATCGAGTTCTCCACAAGCACACAAATCATCTGGCAGACCACATTTTTTGCATATAACCGCCATCTTTTTGAAACCTTTGTTCTCGTTTCCTATTATTAAGCCTTGCCCGATTTAATTTTCAACATTTTATTTAATCCTGTATAATCGAAATCAAAATGTATGTATCAACTTTTAAACATGATCTTCTCTCCGTTCTCTAAAAATAAGACAAGATGAATCATAATATATGCTATCAAAAATTGGAATATAATCTGTGAAATAATATAATAGATCTACTTGGTTAACAGACACTCAATTTATTCGAACGGAATCTATTTAAAGCCTACAAATAACCTTGATTATAATGAGTAGCAAGAAGAAAAATGCTCCTTTGCCTGCTTCAAGCGCTGGTCTATTGAGGTTCTTTGAAGATGAGACAAGAGGAGTGAAGGTGAAGCCTGAAATTGTACTGGGCATCACGGGCGGACTCATTGGTATATCTCTCTTGATAAGAGTCATATTTCCAGTGTGAGATTGACCTGAATGTTTAATAGCGGAGCAGATAGTGTATCCAACATTCATAGAAGATGGTCTCTTACAAGGCTAAACCCCTCTTCCTATAAAATCTCTTACATCATGTCGCTTCTAAGCGCAACGATCCTCATCATTATTTTTCATATCTATTACGCTAAAATAGATCAAATTAACTTGGCGATTTCCCTACCGCTAGGAATAACAGCATTAACAAGTGCAAATTTTCTAGATTTTTTTGCTCTTCATGGAACTCCTATAAACAAAATTTCAAAAGTTCTTCATGTTTCTGCATTTGCCAATCTTCTTTGGGTTTCTACCGTGTCGCTCGGTATTGCTTCAGACGCATTATTCTCAAAAACTGGAAGTTCGGTCAATTACGTTATTGAAGGAATGTTACTAGTTGTTGGTTTGCGCATAGGTATACTCACCTCAGTTTTTGGCGCAAGTCTTCGCAGAGCTATACCAGTATCATTCATTCAGCCATTAATTTTTCTATTCGCTATTGTAAATTCTTTTGTCTTTTATTATGATGCTTTAACATATCCAATTGGTTTTGGTTTTGGTTTTACTCTTATAATGCTCGCTATTTTATGGTCTATTATCGCAGATAGGGCTGGAAGACCAGTTATTAAAAGTACATTTAGAGTATTACAGGCATTTCTTGCAGCATGGACTGACAATAAAGCAGACAAGATGGAAGAAATTGCAGAATCTAGAGCTCAGAATAGAGTTATCGCAACATTTATTATTAAATTTAAGCGTCTAAATTCCAAGGAAATATCAATTATTCTACCTGATGTACATCCTGGTCCGTTTAATCCGATTGGTGGCAGCAATTTACCTTATGTATTGTATGAGTTATTTTCTAAAAATGCCTTGATTATGCATAGTGTATCAGATCATTCACTCAATATACCTTCTAAAATAGAAGTGGAGAGATACGTTCAAACGTTATCTAAGGCAAAATTATTAGAAAAGAGTAATGTCTGCACTATTCCAGTTCAGATTAACATTGACAAAAGTGTGGTAACAGGAATTGCATTTGGCAACACTGCTGTGGTAATTCTCTCACTGGCTTCTACCGGTATGGAAGATGTACCTGAAAATATACGCATTGATTTAGATCGATATTCCTCACATCTTGGCTTTCAACACATACTTGTCATTGATAGCCATAATGCAATAGGCGATTATCTAAAAAAAAATGATAGGGACAATTTAGTATTAGCTGGAAAACGATGCTTGGAAAAACTGAAGAATCTGCAGCAACATGAATTTAAAATTGGTTTTTCCAATTCTGAGGAAATTCTTTATAATACAAATTCAATGCAAGATTTGGGACAGTCTGGTCTTGCAGCACTAATCATAGAAATCAAAGGAAATCAATATGTCATAGGCTGGGCTGACGCAAACAATATGAAAAAGGGGATACGAGATCATATTATTTCTAAATTAAATAATAATGGGATACAGATGATAGAAGTATGTACTTCTGATACACATTCAACATCTGGGAAGAGAACTAGACAAGGTTATTATACTTTAGGTAATCTGAGCAGTCCTGATAAAGTTGCAGAAATGTATTTTCAAATATCAAGAAAATCAATTGAAAATGCGGATATATCCACATTTGAATTGCTCTCAACAGAATCTAGTATCAGAGTGATGGGAAAAAATCAATTTGATGATTATTCTTTTGCACTAGACAAATCAATGAATATTACCAAAATTTTTCTTGTGATTACTTTCGCATTATTTGTAATTATGCTAATTGTTACCCAATAATAATAACAGACTAGGATTTTGTTATTGTAGAGCAACAACTATTTTAGTGAATGGATGGGGAGAGATTTGAACTCTCGACCACCTGTGTGTGAGACAGGTATCCTAACCAAACTAGACTACCCATCCAGCTGACTATACATAATCACTTTACAACACATACCGAAGAGAAGTAGTTACAGTTTTTTCAGATAAAGTTGAATATATGGTTATTGTTATTTCTGATGTGTGTATATATATAAAAGAACATCAAGATATATTTTTATCAACCACTCTATCCATGTGTAAAAGTGTTTGATATTATAATTGAGCGAAATAAAATGAATTATTATTAAACTTTCTTGTTGTAATTAAAATAGCTAAGGGGTATAAGAGACTTCATAGGCTATATTATAAAAGATGCTTGTTGGGAAAACAACTAGTCAGGTTCCTTCATTAAATCCATCCAAATAAGCCTTCTGCTCAGGTGTAAGGCTATCGATTTCTAAACCCATAGACTCTAACTTAGCATTAGCAATTTCTTGATCCTGACTCTTATCGATATCATATACCATGGGCTTCATACTGCTTCCCTCTTTAGCAAGCTTCAAAACAGACAAGAATTGGTTGGCAAAGCTCATATCCATGACCTCTGATGGATGACCTTCAGCAGCAGCCAAGTTCACCAATCTCCCCTCACCTATTAAATAAACTCTAACACCATTCTTCAAATTATACTGCATCGTATGCTCATTGATCTGTTCCTTATCAGTAGCAAGCTTTTCAAGTGCAGGAATAGAAATTTCTACATTGAAGTGACCTGCGTTAGCTAATATAGCTCCGTTCTTCATTGTAGCAATATCTTCTTCAACAATCACATCTTTACATCCAGTAGTTGTTATAAATATATCACCTTTCATAGCTGCATTCTTCATGGGTGCCAAAGAGTAACCGTCCAACTTTGCCTTCAATGCCGCTATTGGATCAACTTCTGCAATAGTGACATTAGCACCCATACCTGAAGCGCGCTTCGCTATTCCTTTACCAACATGTCCATATCCTGCAATGACTACGTTCTTTCCTGCAAATAATACATTTGTAGCACGTATAATACCATCTAATGCTGACTGTCCGGTTCCATAAACATTATCGAAATCATGTTTAGTTTCCGCATCATTAACTGCAATTATAGGATATATCAATTTAGCTGACTTTTGCATTGCACGTAGTCTAATAACTCCTGTCGTAGTTTCTTCTGTACCACCATATATCATAGATTTGGATTTGTTAATCTTTTTGTGCATTTCTATCGTCAAATCTGCACCATCGTCTATTGTTATATGTGGATTAAACTTCATGACTGAATGAATATCGTCATAGTATTCTTTTGTCGATACACCACGACTAGCAAATATTGATATATTTTCGTCTTTTGCAAGCGATGCCGCAACATCATCCTGTGTGCTCAGTGGATTGCAGCCACACCATGATATTTCTGCCCCTGATGCCATAAGTGTTCTTATCAATACACCTGTTTCTTTTGTTACATGCAAACAACCGCCGACTCTGATACCTTTAAGAGGTTTGGTTTTCTCAAACCTTTGCCTTAATGCAACAAGTACATGCATATGGGCCTCTGCCCAATTAATTTTCTTTTTACCCTCTGCAGCCAAAGAACTATTCCTGATACGATAATCCATACAGAATTGTGGAACAAAACTTGCCATATATTACTTTACGTATAGGGATTTTCGAATAGAATACAAAAAAACTACCTCACTTACATAGTGAGACACATATATATGTATATATGTATATGTGATCTCATATTAATCAGTAGTAATTAGTGGTTTTTTAGTGTTTAAAAGAGCGCCATGGTATATCATAACAGATTTCTATTTCTCATAATCTCGATAACATGCTCGTCTGTGACAGGATCAAAATTTTCATAAAATTCTCCGACTGCGTTAAAATCAAAAGGGCTTGCAACAGTTTCGACAGCATCGGCTTCATGTTTAAGTATATCTACAGTTTGTGAGGGAGCAACAGGAACAGCAATCAGCAGATGTCTTGGTTCTTGTTTTCTTATCCACCTTGTAGTAGCAATAACCGTAGCACCAGTTGCAATACCATCATCTACCAATATTACTACTTTATTTGCAATCTTGTAATCTATCACTTTACGATATACTGCTGTTCTACGTTTAATTTCGTTCATCTGGTCTAATTTTTCCTTCTCTAGGTATTCTTGAGGTATTCGCAGTGCATTAACTAGATAATCATTAAGATAATCTGTTCCATCTTCCATAATTGCACCTATTGCAAGCTCTTTATTTGCAGGCGCCCTGAGTTTTCTTGCAATGACGATATCGAAATCAGCAGATAATTTTGTTGCTACAACATCAGCTATTATTACCCCTCCCCTGGGAATTCCCAAAACAATAATATCTCCTTTGTCGACCATAATACTCTTGACTGTGTTTTTTAATCTGTCAGCCAATATGTTTGCCGCATGTACTCGATCTTGAAATTTCAATTATCAACATATCTTAGATTATATACTTTTTTAAAAGTTTCATCATCATAAAGTATAAGACGAGTATCAATAGACACAAGTTATATTGCGAAAACCTCAGATAGCCGTTATTGGTTATAATAAAGACAGAAATACAGATCAGTCGAGAAATATTGCTTTTGAAGTAGGTGGAGAAATAGCGCGTTCGGGCTCAGTTTTGATTTGTGGGGGTCTAGGAGGGGTTATGGAATCAGCATGTATGGGAGCCAAGGAAAATAATGGCGTTACTGTTGGGATAATACCCCAAGAAGAATTTTCATTTGCCAATGAATTTTGTGACATTGTTATTTGCACTGGTATAGGCTTTGCTAGAGATTTTATTGTAGCTACCTCCTGTGATGGCATAATTGCAATTGGCGGTGGTGTAGGAACATTGATTGAATTGAGTGTAGGTTACATGATAAAAAAAACAATGGTTGCAGTATCAGGGAGTGGAGGGATTGCAGAAATGTACGGAGGTAAGTATCTCGATGAACGTAACAGTGTCCCTATAATTGTTGCAAAGGATGCATATTCTGCGGTTCAGACAGTTTTACATAACATAAAAAAGGATTACTGATGTTTGTAGTTGATTAGATATCTATCAGGTTCATAAAATGTACCATATTTGACTTCCATTTCCCTCAATGACTTTACGATATTTTCAATGCCAAACTTTTCTAAAGTAGTAAACAGATCTACTTTCAATCCCATACCAAGTTTAAGCGCTTTTTCTAGATCTTTTCTGTCAGAGATTTCGTTGGAAATAAGCCATGCTGCATTGTTAGCAGCTACTGCCACTATGTTTATTGGATTATACCTTTCAGATTCTTCTTTTGTTAAATTAATTCGCTCGTATTTATCACCACCACCCTTATATTCATAAAATCCTTTGCCTGATTTTTGTCCAAAGTTCTTCTCATCGAATAGTTTTTTTATTTTCGGATTAGGATTAATGACCTTTTTATCCCGAGAATACATTTCTACAGTTGCTTTGTAGATTACATCAAGACCAGTATAATCTGCAAGTTCAAAGATTCCCATAGGGAAAGCCATCTTGAACTTTACCGATGAGTCAATTTGGATCATCGAGGCTCCATCTCTATCATGGCAGTATGCTGCTTCATGTACTAATGGGATAAAAATTCGGTTTACGATAAAGCCCACGACGTCCTTATGACATAGCACTGGTTGTTTTCCTATGTCCTTCACAAAATCCATTGCCATAGACGTAGTAGTTTGATTGGTCATTTTACCGGGAATAACTTCAACTAGCTGCATCAATTGAGGCGGATTAAAAAAATGTAACCCTACAAACTGCTCAGGTCTGAAAGTCAATGCGGCCATTTCTGTAATTGGTAATGTGCTTGTGTTAGAAGCATAAACTGTTTTTGAGTCAGCATATTTGTCCACCTCTGCATATACTTGCTTTTTCATAGAAATATCTTCAGGTACTGCTTCAATTAGCAGGTCCGCATCTTTCAAGGCCTGCTGAAGGTCCACTATGGGAGTAATTCGACTAAACACCTTATCAGCATCCGTCTGCGTCAATTTTTGTTTTTCAACGAGTTTACTAAGTGACCATTATATTTTATCCATTGCATTGTCTAGAAAAGATTGCGCAACGTCACGCAATGCAACATTATAACCTGCCATGGCAGAAATCTGAGCTATTCCATGACCCATTATGCCAGAACCAAGTACTGTTATTTTAGTAATTGAAGTCATTTTAAAAACAGTATTACTTATCGGGATTTTTAATTTTACTATTTACAATGAGCGGCATATTTAAAACCAATATGAATTATATTATACAGTATTTGGATTTAGAACGTTTCAGCTCCGATGTAAACACTCTTTCGAGTAAAATGACAGCAGGAGAAGAATCAGAAGAAATTATTCATAGGATGAATTTCGTAAAATATCGCTTAATAGAACTCTATAAAAGGAATATAGTAAAAATTAATCACTCTGCCATGGAGCTTGTTTGCGCTGCACACTTGATTCATTATGGTTACAGTGTTGATGTTGAAAAGCAGCTTACGGATATTCTTGTATGCGACCTTTATGCTACTAAAGGTGATGGGCAAGCAATAGTTGAAATTGAAACTGGGTTTATACCTCCTGAACATGCCCTAGATCCATTGTCATATTACTCTGCCAGAATTGCAAGTAAAATTTCTCGTTATAGTAAATTTGCTAATCAATTTGTTCTAGCAACGCCGCCAGTCAGTATCCTTCCTATTCCTAAAATATTTAGACATCCACCACGAGTTAGAAGAAATGAAGACATTGAAAAGATTAAGTTGCTTTGTGATAAATATTATCGTAATCCCCCTGTAAGCTCATATGAGATCCTAACTGGACGATTGCATATGATTTATATCATAAATATCGATGACGGAAGGGTTTTTGAGATGGACGTAGAATCTTATTTTGAAGCAATTAGCAATATGATATCAACATCAAACACAATTCCTTAAAACTCAACTCAAATGGAATTAAGGCCAGAGATCGGTATTTAAGTTGTTACAATTAAAAGTTTTTTGCATTATTAAAGTATTCAACTACTTTATTAAATATAATAAGAGTCTTTTATAATTGCTAACACATTTTGCCTCAATTTATTAAATTGTATTATATTATTTATCCGAGTTAGTTGATAAACAATTGATAATGATTATGATATCTACTACTACCACAATGCTATCACTTTTTTGAAAAAATTAAAATTTGTCATTTATTTATTATAATCTGCCCTTATATGAAAGCGCAAGTCCTTATGCTCAAGCAAGATGATCCCTTTAAATGTACATCTGCTAAGCTGGTCAAGTTTGGCTTAGCCCAATCTGTAAAATATATTCCTAGATATGCTCTGACATTAAATCCATTTAGTGAGAATTTACTTTCAAAACAAGATACAAAGATTTCAAATTTTGTGTGTGCTATCGATTGCTCGTGGGAACACGATGATGTTATACTAAAGCATAGATCTATCCTTATGAGGGGTTTGGGAAGACGTTTACCCCTATTACTTGCAGCAAATCCTATAAATTATTCAAAACTAGGCAAGTTATCAACTGTAGAAGCATTGGCTGGTTCGCTTTATATTTTAGGCTACCAGCAAATGGCCAATGAATTGATGAATAAATTCAAATGGGGTCACACATTTTTGGAGTTAAACTGTAACATCTTGGAAGATTATGCTAATGCTGAAACGAAAACGCGCATTACAGAAATTGAGAAAGAATATTTTCCACAACTATCTTAAAATACCAAAACAGCTATAATGTATGATTGTGAGCTAGCGCGCGGGTTACTCGAAAGAGAGGAAACTCCTCCCTCATTGCAGGCACTCGAATTAGCGATAATTAGCTGGAGACAGCTGGCCCACGAAACAGAAAAGATATCCAGCCAGCACTACATATATAGATATATGTATATAAACATACGATGATGGTTAGTAGCCTGAGATTTCTGATACTGGAATGAAACTGTCGACCCGAGTGGAGCAAGGCCAAACAGAGCATAAAAGTCCTGCACTTGCTCAGGTTGGCTGCTCAGCGGAATCCCGCCTAAAACAAAAGGAGGGTTACTACTAGCACATAAAAGTTAGCAAGGATCCCATAGCAACAGTGTTGCAAAGTGTGGATCCTTGCTTATTTTATTTAGTTAGTATAATATTTTTATAT
>Ga0157302_10000080_pt1 | contig 14795 bp, 11 predicted proteins | sample NitcycUS103311B2_FD_108381 | JGI IMG/M metagenome (GOLD analysis project Ga0157302, IMG submission 108381) | Soil microbial communities from Arlington Agricultural Research Station in Wisconsin, USA - Nitrogen cycling UWRJ-S103-311B-2 | ecosystem: Environmental > Terrestrial > Soil >... | reverse complement strand
TCGGTGGCGTTACTGCCGAAGACGTGTACGCCTAAGATCTCCCGGGTGTCGGCATGCACAATCAACTTCAACATGCCGTAGGAGTCCCCAATGATCTGGCCGCGCGCCAGCTCGCGATAGCGGGAGATGCCGACCTCGAATGGAACCGACTCACGAGTCAGCTCTCCCTCAGTTTTACCGCAGAACGAGATCTCCGGAATCGTGTAGATGCCGATCGGCTGCAGACTTCGAAGCTCGTTGGCTGGCTCATTGAACGCATGTGCCGCGGCAAGGCGGCCCTGGTCCATTGAGGTTGAGGCCAGGGCAGGGAAGCCGATCACATCACCGACCGCGTAGATATGCGGCACCTCGGTCTGATAGTTCGAGTTCACCACGAGCCGTCCCCGCTTGTCAGTTTTAAGCCCGGCGAGGTCGAGGCTCAGGTTCGCCGTGTTGCCTTGCCGACCTGCGGAGTGCATGACGACCTCGGCAGCGATCTTCTTGCCGGAGGCGAGCGTCGTGATCGTGCCACGTCCGGAACTCTCCACCGAGGAGACCTCCTCACCGAAACGGAAGGACATGGTGTGATCACGTAGGTGGAACTTCAAGGATTCAACGATTTCGGGATCGCAGAAATCGAGCATGTTGTCACGCTTCTCCACCAGCGTCACCCGGCTGCCTAACGCAGCGAACATCGAGGCGTACTCCACGCCGATGACGCCGGCGCCGACCACCACCAAGGAGCCCGGCACGGTGTCCAACGTGAGGATTTGATCCGAATCGAGGACGCGCAGACTGTCGAAGTCGACGTTCGACGGATGGGCAGGCGTGGTACCGGTTGCGATGACGACGTAGTTCGCGGTTAGGGTGCGGAGCGCGCCCACGCCTTCGATCTCGACGGTAAGCGTGTGCGGGTCGAGGAAGCTCGCAGTTCCCGGCACTAATTCGATGTGGTTGCGCATCAGCTGCGAACGGATCACCTCCGTCTCGCGACCGACTACGTGCTGCAGCCGGGCAAGCAGGTCGGAGATCGTGATCTCTTCCTTGACTCGGTAACTAGCCCCGTACAAGTCCCGAAGCTGCATGCCCGTGAGGTAGAGCACGGCCTCACGCAAGGTCTTGGACGGAATGGTGCCAGTGTTGACGCAGACGCCCCCGACCATCCCTTTGGTGTCGACAATGCACACCTTGTGGCCGAGCTTGGCCGCCATGATCGCAGCCTTCTGGCCGCCAGGGCCCGAACCGATGACCGCCAGGTCGAAATCGTACGTGTGCTCCATAGCGCAAGCGTGCCAGACGAACGACACCTTCGCCAGCTATGGACTTGGTAGCCGCAGCTCGCAGAACCTAGATGATCATGATTGGCCGGAGAGGCGCCGTAGCGCTTGCACTGCCACCTGCCGGTCAGTCGTCTGCCACATGTCCGGCATCGACGCCTTGAGGAATGCGCCATAGCGCGCGGTGACCAGTCGCGGATCCAGTACGGCGACCACTCCCCTATCAGTCAGCCGACGGATCAGGCGCCCGGAGCCTTGCGCCAGGAGCAGCGCGGCATGACTTGCGGCAACCTTCATGAATCCATTACCACCGGCTTCAGTGACAGCACGCTGGCGCGCCACGGTCAGTGGCTCATCCGGGCGCGGGAACGGGATGCGGTCGATGATCACCAGCTGGCACGTTGCACCCGGCACGTCGACACCTTGCCAGAGCGACAGAGTGCCGAACAGGCTCGCTCGCTCGTCGGCTATGAATCGCCTGGTGAGCTCGGCTAGCTGCGCGTCGCCCTGGCACAAGATCGGCAGGTTGGGCAGCCGCTTGCGGCTATAGACGGCGGCAACCTCGGCGGCCTTACGCGAGGAGAACAACCCAAGGGTCCGGCCATCGGATGCCTCCACAAGCTCGGCGACTTCGGCTAGGGAGGCTTCAGACAAGCCGTCTCGACCCGGTGGCGGCAGCGATCGTGCGACATACAAGATCCCCTGCCGCCGGTACTCAAAAGGCGAACCGACATCCAAGCCGCGCCACGTAACCCCTCGATCTTCAAAATCATCATCGGCCGCCTCTGGCTGCCCACGACCATCCGATCCCTGAATGGTGTCCAGGCGCTCCTCGACTTTAAGTCCCACGCTGGTCGCAATAGGAGCGAAGTCACCGCCCAGCTTGAGCGTCGCAGATGTCAATACGGCGGTGTCTTCACGAAAGATTCGGCTCCGCATCAATCCCGCCACCGACAGTGGCGAGACCCGCGCCTCTCGGCCGAAGCGCTCCCGATCCGCTATCCACACCACATCGTGACCATCAAGAGTTGCCATTCGCTCTGCGATGTCGAAGATCTCCTTGACCGCCGCGGCAGCCTGCCGTCTGTCCGGAGTTTGGCTTTCTCCGCTGGCCAGCGCGCTAACCACAGCCCGGGATGCGTCGCGTACGGTAGCGCAGGCAGCAACAAACGCGCTGTCTGGGTCCTCGACGCGCTCCAGCGCTCCCCCGTCCAGGGCGTTGCGCAGCGTCTTTGCTGTCTCGAGCAATTCCTGCGCGGTCTCGTCTTCTAGATAGGTCTGTGCGCGGCGGGCGACCCGTTCGACCGTTTTGGGACTCAGCTCCGCCGATGCGGCACCGGTCACTCGGGAGACCAGTTCGTGAGCCTCATCAATGATGACGGCGCTGTGCTCCGGAAGCGCCGTCCCACCATGCATGGCGTTGATCGCCAGCAATGCGTGATTGGTGACCACAAGGTCGGCCCCCCGGGCCACGTCGCGCGAGCGTTCGACAAAGCATTCCGCACCATAAGGGCAGCGCTGCGCACCCAGACATTCGCGAACTGGAATGGAGACCTGGGCCCAGCCTCTTTCGGTATGGGACGGTGCATCATCACGGTCGGCCACGGCGCGTTGTTCAGCCTGGTCCTCAGCCCAGGCGCGCAGCGCGACAACCTCTGCACCGAGGGCGGACTCGGGCGTGCTCTGCGGCGAAGATCTCAGGGTCTCGATCAGCTCGCCTGCGGGAATCAGCGCTTGCTGATCATCAGCGGTGCGTTCCCGTACCCGCAGCATGCAGACGTAGTTGGTACGACCCTTGAGGATTGCGTATGTTGGCCGCTGGCCGGTAACCGCCTCAACGGCAGCGACCGCAGCGGGAATGTCGTTGTTGGCCAGCTGGGCCTGCAGGGCAAGCGTTGCGGTAGCGACGACAATCCGCTCGCCTGGATGCCGGATTAACCACAGCAGCGCGGGCGCCAAGTAGCCCAGTGACTTGCCGGTCCCAGTGCCTGCCTGGACCAACAGATGATGATTGGATTGGAGGCTTTCTGCGATGGCATCGGCCATCTCGACCTGACCGGGTCGATCGGTACCCCCAATCGCCCTGACCGCGGCCGCGAGAACATCGCGGTGCCCAACGTCCAGGCTGGAAGCCTTGGTCGCGGCGGTCATCGCAGAACTCTAATCGCGACCGCCGCTGCCAGTCAGTAAGTTCAATCGCGCCGCGCTGTTTCGGTGCTTACCAATTCGTACGGCGCTAGCTCCGCCGCCAGTGCAGGGCTCACTCGGGCCACAACGAGGGTGCCACTAGGAAGGTGTTCAGTGGTCAGGAACTCGCCGGTTTGATGAATCCGGTTGATTAGATCACCGCGCTCGTACGGGACAAGCGCGCGGATTTGTACCTCTGGCCGAGGCAGCATGGACTCGATAGCGGCCCGCAGCTGTTCAATTCCCTTTCCGGTCCGCGCCGAAATAAACACTGCGTCGGAGTAGCTGAGTTGCAATCTCCGTAGCGTTTCAGCAGCTGCCCGGTCGATTTTGTTAATCACGATCAACTCGGGGATGTCATCGGCGCCGATATCGGCCAGCACTGCGCGGACCGCATTGATTTGTCCGATCGGGTCAGGATCTGAGCCATCCACGACATGCACCAACAGATTGGCGTACGTCGACTCCTCCAATGTGGAGGCAAACGCTTCGACGAGGTCGTGCGGCAGGTGACGGACAAAGCCGACGGTGTCGGTCAGGGTGTAGACCCTGCCATCGGGAGCCGCTGACCGCCGAGTAGTCGGGTCCAATGTCGCAAAGAGTGCGTCATCGACGAGTACCCCGGCGCCTGTGAGCCGGTTGAGCACGCTGGATTTGCCGGCGTTGGTATACCCGACTATGGCAACCGACGGGACATGATGACGGCGCCGCTCCGCTCGTTTGGTCTCCCGCGTGGTGTCCATCTCCCGTAGCGCCGCCCGCAGCTTGGCGATTCGGCTGTTGATGCGACGCCGATCGGTCTCCAGCTTGGTCTCGCCGGGACCACGACCACCGATGCCGACGCCGCCGCTTGCCCGACCACCGACCTGCCTGGAGAGATTGCCGCCCCAGCCGCGCAACCGTTGCTTCAGGTATTGCAGTTGGGCCAGCTCAACTTGGGCCTTGCCTTCAGCGCTCTTCGCGTGGGCGGCAAAGATGTCGAGGATCAGCGCGGTCCGGTCGATCACCTTGACGCCGACCCGATCTTCAAGGTTGCGGAGCTGCGCCAGGGTCAGCTCGCCATCACAGATGACGGTATCTGCCCCGTTGGCGACCACCACGTCGCGTAACTCGGCGACCTTGCCACGGCCAATGTAGGTGGCAGGATCCGGTCGATCCCGACGTTGGATCAGGCCTTCCAAAACGTGCGACCCAGCCGTTTCGGCAAGCAACTTGAGCTCAGCCATCGAATTCTCGGCGCTTACCTCGCTGCCAGTGGTCCATACGCTGACCAGAACGACGCGCTCGAGGAGCAACTGCCGGTACTCGACCTCGCTGATGTCGGCCAGCTCGGTTGACATCCCGGCAACCCGGCGCAGCGAGAGCCGATCTTCGAGGTCTAGCTGATCGCCGTCGTAGCCGACGGCTGTTGGCCTAGGTTCGAGCCGCTCGATGAGCAGCTCGTCATCTCGTTCGGGCTGAAATTCTGAATCTGGTCGTTGAAGTGTCATCTCCCAACCAGACTCTCACGGCGAGACAACCGGCAGCGATGTTTTTCTGCCTGCGGGGAGCTGCTGCGTAGCGAATGTACTGCACGAGGTTCAGAAAAGTGTGTAGCCGCCATCAATGACCACGACCTCACCCGTCATGAACGAGGACGCATCAGAGGCAAGGTAGACCACGCTTGGGCCCAGTTCGGACGGCATCGCGTAACGCCGCATCGGCGCATCCTCGATCCAGTAACGCTTGAATTCCGGCCTGTCCACCGGCGCCATTTCGGTCTTGATGTAGCCGGGCGCCAAGGCATTGACTCGAACCCCATACGGCGCCCATTCGGCGGCCAGCGAGCGCGTGAGCTGATGAACTGCAGCCTTCGAAGCGTTATACGCCGGCTGCCACTGTGGCCGATTGACGATGTTCGCCGAAATCGAGCCAATGTTGACGATTGCGCCGCTGCGCTGCGCCACCATCTGCCGACCGAACTCCTGAGAACAGTTCCATACTCCGTTGACATTGACATCCAGAACGAAGCGCCACTCTTCCGCCGTGACCTCTAGAGATGGCCGGTGGATACAGGCCCCAGCGTTGTTCACCAAGACATCGACTTGACCAAGTCGGTCCATCACCTCATCGACGGCACGCCGCACCTGATCGGCCTCTGTGACATCGGCGGTTACGGCAATGGCAGTAACCCCGAGGCGCTCCAGCTCGCTGAGCAGCTCTGCCGCTCCACCGGTGTCTCGGACCAACAGCACAACGTCGCTGCCGGCCTCGGCCAAAGCTGTGACAAGTGCGCGACCGATGCCACGATTCGCACCGGTCACCACGGATACCTTTCCGGACAGTGAGAACGCGTCAAGGACAGACATTGGCGGCTCCTGTTTGTTAGGCCGGTCGGGGCGCACCCGATGCGGTGGAGGTGGGGATTTGCGATTCGAGGGCTGCGCGGTCAGGCATTACGAGTTCCCCGTGCGCGACGAGAACCGCGGGTCCGGTCAAGTAAGCGTCATCCCCGGTCAGCTCAACCTCAACGGTGCCGCCTGGCACGTCAACACGATAAGTCACTGGCAACGAGGTGTGATCTTGATCATGCGCCCGAGCGGCGGCAGCCGCGGCGACAGTGCCGGTACCGCAGGAACGTGTTTCGCCGACTCCCCGTTCGTACACTCGGATGGCGATGTGGCGGTCGCCAAAGTGACGTACGAACTCCAGATTGACGCCCTGCGGAAACTCCTCAGCCGGGTCCCAGTGGGGAGCCGCATGAAGCGGCAGCCCATCAAGGTTGTCCACAAAGCTCACGGCATGTGGGTTGCCGACGTCCGCCGGCAGCGCCTTGAATTCAGCTCCGTCAGTGGTGGTAACGACGACCCAGCGATTTCCGACAGCCACCGGGCCCATCGAGACCCGAATTCTGCCATCCGGTAGCGCGGTTGCCTTTCTGAGGCCGCGCCGGGTCGCGATTTCGACGATCGGCCCACTTACCAGGCCCGCCTCGAGCAGGAAGCGTACGAAGACCCGGATGCCGTTGCCGCACATTTCTGCAATCGATCCGTCAGCGTTGCGGTAGTCCATAAACCACAAAGAGCCGTCGCCATCCCAATGATCAACATGCTTAGCAAGGACGGCTCGCAGTAGGCCATCTGCGCCGATACCAGCCCGGCGGTCACAGATGAAACGCACCTCCGCAGCACCGAGGTCCAACATCGATTCCCGATCCAGGAGAACTACAAAGTCGTTCTCCGTGCCGTGCCCCTTGGTGAACGACCACCTCCGCATGGGGTCAGTCTTCCACTGCGGGCGTGCCCGCAAGACCATCCGGTACTGTGCCAATTTCCCTAGGGCCAATTTCCCTACGGCCGATTCCTAGAGGACCTGCCAGCGCGTACACCGCCGAGACCAGGTCTGGGTGGTCATAGGACACCCAGTGGATCCGGGTGTCTTTGCGGAACCATGAGTCCTGCCGCCGAGCGAACTTGCGCGTCGCGCCAATGGTGAGCTCCCGCGCCTCCGCTCCGGTGATTTCACCATCCAGAAAGCGCAGCACTTGTCGATAGCCAAGTGCGCGCGAGGCGGTAAGACTCTCGCGAAGGCCGTCGGCGGCAAGTCGGCGAACCTCGTCGACGAATCCTGTAGCCCACATCGCGTCGACTCGGGCAGCAATCCGAGCGTCAAGTGTGGCTCGATCGATGGTCAGGCCAATCTGCACGACATCTGGGAGCCGGTAGCGACGCTCCGGCAAGGTGGCCGAAAACGAGCGCCCCGTCAGCTCGATGACCTCCAACGCACGAACAATCCGCCGTGTGTTGGCCGGGAGAATGCGGGCGGCGGCCTGCGGATCGGCCTCGTTCAGCCGCTGGTACAGCGACTCTGCGCCCTGATTCGCCAGCTCGGTCTCCAACCGAGTTCTGACTGCCGGATCGGTTCCGGGAAACTCGAAATCATCGAGAATGGCTCGGATATACAAGGCAGACCCGCCGACCACGATCGGAATGACGTTCCGCCTTTGGCAGTCTGCGATGGCGGCTCGAGCCAGCTGCTGGAACTCCGCCACAGTCGTGGTCTCGTTGACGTCTCGTAGGTCGATCATGTGGTGAGGAATCTCGGCGAGCTCAGCTTTTGAAGGCTTCGCCGTGCCGATATCCATGCCGCGATAGACCAGCATTGAGTCGGCGTTGATTACCTCGGCCGGTTGATCTTCGGCGGTGTAGCGTCGAGCCAGATCGGCGGCCAAGGCTGACTTTCCCGCTGCCGTTGGGCCCACAAGCACCACGGTCACGTCCACAGTGTGGCTCAGCAGCCGCATTCCTAATGGGTATCCGTCGACATCTTTCGGAGCCTGGAGTAGAAAGGAAGTCGGTCTACTCGGGAGAGGTGGCAACGCGATGGGCATCTTCGACAAGGCGAAAGACGCGCTGGGCGGGCAACAAGACAAGGTTGACGCAGGCGTCGAGAAGGCCGGCGACATGGTCGACGAGAAGACTGGAGATAAGTACACCGAGCAGGTGGACCAAGGCCAGGAGATGGCAAAGGACAAACTTCAGGACTTCAGCGGTGACCAGCCGGAGCCGCCTGCCTGAGGTCTAAGCCTCGCTCGGGCTACGGCCCGATGAATTAGCCGCCGGCGATCGCTGGGGCGGTTGGGTCCGTCGACTCGCGCCTCTGCTCGCGCGAACTCGTTACCGGATCTGAGCGTTTAGCTGTGCGCAATGCAGGTTTCGGCGGCCTGGACGATAGCAGGGGCACCGACGCTCGGCATGCCTAGATTGACTGCTGCGCTGGTTGAAGCCTCAGAGATCGACCGGCTTGCTTGCCAAGCGTCGCCGCCACGGGTACGCCGCAGGGCCAAGAGTCCGCCATCAGCATTGAGATAGTGCGGTGCTGCGTAGCTGATCATCACCTCGGCGAGGTCGCCAGGCCGTGGACGCTCCGCCGGCACCTCGGGCACCGTGACGTGGACGAGTCGGTTGTCGCGGGATCTTCCAGACATTCTGTGGGTGACTGCATCCTTACGGCCCTCACCATCGGCGAACATCACCTGGACTTGTCGGCCAACCTGCTTCTGGTTCTCCTCCATGGCGATCTTGCCGACTAACTCCACGAGCCGGTCATAGCGTTCCTGGACGACCGTTTTGGGGATCTGACCATCCATCGTCGCAGCCGGCGTTCCCGGACGGATCGAGTACTGAAAGGTGTAGGCCGACGCAAATCGCGCAGCCGCCACCACGTCAAGTGTGGCTTGGAAGTCCTGCTCAGTCTCTCCCGGGAAGCCAACGATGATGTCTGTCGTGATAGCGGCATCAGGCATCGCGACGCGGACCTTATCGATGATGCCTAAGTACCGCTCGCTGCGATACGAGCGTCGCATCGCGCGCAACACTGCGTCCGATCCGGACTGCAGCGGCATATGCAATTGAGGCATCACATTGGGTGTTTCCGTCATGGCGGCGATTACATCGTCGATGAAGTCCTTCGGATGGGGAGATGTGAAGCGGACCCGCTCCAAGCCGTCAACCTCACCGCAGGCACGAAGCAGTTTCGCGAAGGCGCTGCGGTCACCAAACTCGGCACCGTAAGAGTTGACGTTCTGACCCAGGAGCGTCACCTCTTGAACCCCCTCGGCCACCAACGCTCTGATCTCGGCGAGGATGTCACCTGGTCGGCGATCGGTCTCTCGACCGCGCAGCGAAGGCACGATGCAGAAGGTGCAGGTGTTGTTGCAGCCGACGCTGATCGAAACCCAGGCGGCGTACGGCGAATCCCGGCGAGTCGGAAGATTGGACGGGAAGGTCTCCAACGCCTCCTTGATCTCAACCTGCGCCTCGTGCCGGACTCGCGCGCGTTCCAGGAGCACCGGCAACGAGCCAATGTTGTGGGTGCCAAACACCACGTCCACCCACGGCGCCTTACCCAGGATGATGCCTTTGTCCTTTTGCGCAAGGCAGCCACCGACGGCAATTTGCATCCCAGGTCTTGCCTTCTTGGCGGGCAGCAGGTTGCCGAGGCTGCCATAAAGGCGGTTGTCGGCGTTCTCGCGTACCGCGCAGGTGTTGAAGACCATTACGTCAGGCAGCGCATCTTCGGTTACCTGACGGTAGCCCGCCTCCTCCAGCAACCCAGCGAGCCGCTCGGAGTCGTGTACGTTCATCTGGCACCCATACGTGCGAATCTGATACGTGCGTTGATGAGTGGGCCTCGGATGAGTGAGTGCCTGGGTCTCGGTCGACATAGCAGACCAAGGGTAATGCGGACGAACGGATAGAGATAAAGTGCCAATCCGTGAGTACCGCGCCCACCGGCGAACAGTATGAGATCAGCTCTGGTGCATACCGGGCCGTGATCACCGAAGTAGGCGCGACGTTGCGTAGCTTCTCGGTCGATGGTCGCGATGTGGTACGCGGCTTCAACGTGGACGAGATGAGCAAGGCCGGTCGAGGCCAGAATCTGATCCCGTGGCCGAACCGAATTCGCGACGGACGCTACAGCTTCGATGGAGTCACTCAGCAGCTCGCGCTCAGCGAACCGGCCAGGTACAACGCCAGCCACGGGCTCGCGCGCTACGTGCCTTGGGTTCTGATCGACAAGAAGATCAACGCGGTCACCAACCGGGTCCGCATCCACCCCCAACCTGGCTGGCCCGGCACGCTCGAGGCACTCATCACACATGAAGTCGGTGATGATGGTCTGACGGTGACCGTGGAAGCTACAAATATCGGCACCGTTGAATTGCCGTTCGGCTACGGCGCTCACCCATACCTGACCGTTGGGGAGTCGACCGTCGACGAGGTCGCACTCAACGTTCCCGCTGCGTCCTATCTGGAGGTGGACGACGACCGGCTGCTCCCGCTCAAGCTTTCACCAGTTGACGGCACGGTCTACGACCGGCGCAGCGGACCCCTCTTGGGATCGACAAACCTCGACACGGCGATGACCGACCTGGCCCGCGATGCCGACGGTCGCTGGCGAGTGAGCCTGGGGCTCGGTGACAGGTATGCCGAGCTGTGGGGCGACGAGACTATGCAATGGGTGCAGGTCTTTACCGGAGGGCCGCACCGTGATTGGTCAATCGCCGTCGAACCCATGACATGCGGTCCGGATGCATTCAATGCCGGCCCGACCCACGATGGCATGCGGGTGCTCGCGCCCAGCGAAGCCTTCGTGGGCGCATGGGGCATTTCCAGTAGATAGCCCTAACGAGCCGTCTCTGTCGCCCTCGACTCGCGTACCACCGTCACTTTGATCTGGCCCGGATAGGTCAGTTCTTCCTCGATTTGCTTGGCAATGTCACGGGCCAGCACCTGTGCTTCGATGTCATCGACCACATCCGGAGCCACCATGACCCGGATCTCGCGCCCAGCCTGCATTGCAAAGACCTTGTCGACGCCTTCACGAGCAGCCGCCATCTCCTCGAGCCGCTCCAACCGCTGAACATAAGCCTCAATGCTCTCGCGGCGAGCGCCCGGCCGGCTGCCGCTGATCGCGTCGGCCGCCTGAACGAGAACAGCCTCAACAGTGCGCACTTCTACCTCGTTGTGATGCGCCTCGATGGCATGCACGATGTCAGCATGCTCGCCATATTTACGAGCCAAATCCGCGCCGACGATCGCGTGCGAGCCCTCAACCTCGTGTGTCAAAGCCTTTCCGATGTCGTGCAAGAACGCAGCGCGCTTGCAGTGCGCAACATCGAGACCCAGTTCGGCGGCCATCAGCGCTGCTATATGCGCGCTCTCGACTAAGTGCTTGAGCACGTTCTGCCCGTACGAGGTGCGGTAACGCAGAGTGCCCAACACCGGAACGAGGGCTGGATGCAAATCGGAGACTCCAACCTCGGCCATGGCATCCTCGGCCGCACGCAGACACTGCGCCTGGATCTGGCTCTTGCTCCGCTCATGCACCTCCTCGATGCGGGCGGGATGTATTCGGCCGTCGGCGACTAGCTCAGTCAGGGTCATGCGGGCGGTTTCTCGCCGCACTGGATCAAAACACGAGAGCAATACCGCTTCAGGCGTGTCGTCAATCATGACGTTGACGCCGGTCACCTGCTCGAATGCTCTGATGTTGCGGCCTTCTCGCCCAATGATTCGGCCCTTCATATCGTCGCCCGGAAGATGCACCGCCGAAACCACAGACTCCGAAGTCAGCTCGGATGCGAGACGCTGAATGGCTCCGACGACGATTTGCTGCGCCCTCGCATCCGCCTCGCGAACTGCCTGACGTTCGATGTCTCGAGCAAGCAGTACGGCTTGTCGCTTTGCATCGTGCCCGACTGAAGCGACCAACTCTGCCTTGGCCTGCTCTGCGGTCAAACCAGCAATACGCTCCAGCGTGCTCTGCTGCTGCGCTTCGAGCTCAATAAGCATCCGTCTTTGGTTCTTGAGCTCGTTCTTAAGCTCCTCTAGCTGTCGGCTCTTGTCCTCCAGGCCTCGTATGTCGCTATCCAGTCGCTCCTCCCGATCCGAGAGGCGCTGTTCACGACGCTCCAAATCGGCGCGTTGCTCACGAAGCTCGGTGCGGCGAGCCCGCGACTCTTCCTCAGCTTCAGTACGGGCAGCTTGAGCCGATGCGAGTAACTTCTCCGCCTTATCGCGAAGTTCTTGAACCTCGGCCTCGGAGCGACGTTGCTCATCGGCAGTAGAGTCACCATCGCCCCGCTCTCCCTGGTCTCCCGAAGTCGTCCCAGAGATCGAGCGGAACGCCGATCCGGTCGTTTTATGTTGGGCCGTTCCAGCAGCTCCAGGTTGATAGACGCCCGTGCTGTGGCGGCCGCGTCGAGCCATAACTAGTGTCGCCAAACCAACGACTGCAATTAGCAAGAAAAGACCGACAACTATAAGTGCTTCAAAAACCCCGCCCACCGTCGCGCTCCTGTCTACACGCTCGCACGTGCACTCAAGAGGATCCGCAACGCGAAAAGCACATCAGCCAACGCTCAATCAATGAACGCCAGGTCCCTCATTAACTCCTCTGATTTGAAAAGATACTGCTTCATTCGTTAACTCATCCGGAACAGTGTTTGATCGAAAATGTTTGACCAAACTATGTTACATCAAATACTGTTCGATCCGGTCTTTCATCATATCGTCATGCGTTGCCAGACACCTCGTGTTTGCAGAGTATGTCGGGTGAACGCCTTGGTCAAGCACAAATGTGAGATCCCACTACTGCCGTGTGTGCCTACGTGTGTCGTTCGCCACTCACTGGCCCGAACAGCTCGTTCAGCACATGCACCGTTACAGCGGTATCGAATCCGCGTCGGCCGAGTATTCCAGCTAGCCGCCGATACTGCACATCGCGCGCAAGCCCACTCATCGTCGCTCGTTTTCGCTCAACCAGATCCCGAGCAGTAGTCAGTTCTGAATCAAGATCGACATCATTAAGCGCGCTATCGATGTCGCTCCGCTCCACCCCCTTTGCGTCCAGTTCCCGCCTCAGTGCCCGACGGGAGAGGTGCCGACGTTGCTGACGCGAGGCGACCCAGTCAGCTGCAAACGAGGCATCATCGACTAGCCCGACCTCTTGCATTCGATCCAATACTGCATCCTTGACGCTTGGCGGCACGTTCTTGGCCTGAAGTGCCTGGTCAAGTTCATATCTAGTGCGGCCACGCGCCGCCAGTTTGCGTAGTGCGATGGTGCTGGCGACCGACTCAGCATCCGCCTCATCCTCAGATGGGGTGGACTCCTCTTCGACACGATCAAATGACAACGGAGCTGAGTTCTGCAACCACTCTTGCGGGTCGATCGGCACTGTTAAAACTCCACCTCACCAGTAACCGGATCGATGCCGGCGGGTAGATCAATCTTGGGACCGATGCCCATCCGCTCTTTAATCTTCTTCTCCAACTCATCGGCTAGATCGGGATTGTTGCGCAGGTAGCTGCGAGCGTTCTCGCGTCCTTGACCCAATTGATCTGCGTCGTAGGTGAACCAAGCTCCAGCCTTACGAATGATTCCGGTATCCACACCTAAATCAATTAGACTGCCCTCACGGCTGATTCCTTGCCCATAAAGAATATCGAACTCAGCTTGCTTGAATGGTGGCGCAACTTTGTTCTTGACGACCTTTACCCGCGTACGGTTGCCAACCATTTCTTGTCCGTCTTTGAGTGTCTCGATACGACGAACATCCAGCCGCACTGATGCGTAGAACTTAAGCGCACGGCCACCCGTTGTGGTCTCAGGCGACCCAAACATTACTCCGATCTTCTCCCGCAGTTGGTTGATGAAGATCGCTGTCGTGCCGGCGCCGCTCAAAGCGCTGGTCATCTTCCGAAGAGCCTGACTCATGAGCCGTGCTTGAAGACCGACATGGCTGTCGCCCATCTCACCTTCGATCTCGGCCCGTGGTGTCAGCGCTGCGACCGAATCGATCACAATCAGTGACAATGCGCCTGAGCGGACCAACATGTCGGCGATCTCCAACGCCTGCTCGCCGTTATCGGGCTGGCTGACCAAAAGAGAATCGGTGTCAACGCCGAGCCGTCTCGCATAATCAGGATCCAATGCATGTTCCGCATCGATGAATGCGCAGATGCCTCCGTCGGCTTGGGCATTGGCGATCGCATGCAGAGCCACCGTCGTCTTGCCGGAGGACTCCGGGCCGTAGATCTCGACCACCCGACCTCGAGGAAGGCCGCCGATACCAAGAGCTACATCGAGGGCAATGGAGCCGGTGGGAATGATCTCGATAGGAGCCCGGACTTCCTCACCCAGGCGCATCACCGATCCCTTTCCGTACTGTTTGTCGATCTGCGCGAGTGCTGACTCGAGTGCCTTCTCACGATCTTCCGTGGCGCGATCTTGGGTGGCCATCGTGATCCTTCCCCCGCCCGTTGGACATTTTCTGATCTCTCAGATCCGATGTCTCAGGCGCTATGTGTGTGTTTTGAAAGTCTTGCGCTGTGACCCTAAGGACGAGCACTGACAATCGTTCGGTCGCACGGAATTCTGTGGATAACGATTCCCGACGTCTGGTGGATAATCTACCGAACGTCTGTTCGAACAGAATTAGACACGCCGGACCTAGAACAGATCGACCGAGGTTAGTCGGCTTGGGCTTGCTTAGCGTAGATGGCCGATGGCGCGCCAACAGTTGCAGTGAATGCCCTAGTCAGATGCGCCTGGTCGGCAAATCCTAGCTCGACCGCGAGATTGCTCCAATCCACCGATTCCGCAGCGGCGGCGCGGGCCGCGGCATCCTGCAACCGATAGCGTTGGATGACCCACTTCGGCCCAGCACCGACATAGTCGGCGAAGGCGCGCTGCAGGCTGCGGACGCTCATCTGCGCCAGAGCGGCGACCTGAGATACTGGCACGAACGGGCGGAAACCGGCCGGCCGGAATCTAATGCCCACCGCAAATCCACGCCCGGTCAGCT
>Ga0157302_10000078_pt1 | contig 14927 bp, 16 predicted proteins | sample NitcycUS103311B2_FD_108381 | JGI IMG/M metagenome (GOLD analysis project Ga0157302, IMG submission 108381) | Soil microbial communities from Arlington Agricultural Research Station in Wisconsin, USA - Nitrogen cycling UWRJ-S103-311B-2 | ecosystem: Environmental > Terrestrial > Soil >... | reverse complement strand
TCGGGCTCGCCGCGGCGCCGCCGCTCAACAGCACGGTGCGGCCGTCCTGCGAGACCTGGGGCGCTGCGACGGTCGACACGCGGGAATCGGACTCGAGGATGCGGGTGGCCTCGGCCACGGTCGCGTCGAGGTTGACGGTTCCGTGGACGGCCACCATGAGCGCGTAGCCGCCCTGCCCTGCGAACGAGGCATCGATCGCCTCGCGCGCGGCCGCGGACTCCGAGCCGGAGGCCTCCCAGCCGGCGCCCGAGAGCGCGTGCTCGGCCTTCGGCGCCAGCGCGCCGAGCCCCACCGCGACGACCGCCCAGGCGATCACGACGATCCGGGCGTGTCCAGCCGTCCAGCGGCCGAGGCGTCCGATCGGGCCTACGGGCATGCCTTCAGCCTCGCCCGTCTTGCTTCCGGGCGTGCCTTCGGCCTCGCCCGTCTTCCTCACGTCTTGAATGGTGCTCACGGCTGAATCTCCCCGCGAAAGCAGGGCGTCCGCCCGAGGACGATCGACGCCGGGCAGGCGCCGACCAGCGCGAAGAGCCACTGGTTCGCGGCGACGAAGACGCCGAGCAGCAGGAACCACGGGCTCACCGTCACGCCGAGTACGACCGCGAGGAGCGTCATCGTCCCGGCGAGCGCGAACAGGACGCGGGTGAGCGAGAGGCGGGAGCAGCTCATCGCAACGACCCCCCGACGAGCGCGGCAAGGTCGGAGAACTGCCGCTGGAGGCCGCCGCAGACCTGCTCGCAGAGGCCGAGAACGCTCTCGTCCGCGATCGCGTAGATGGTGTGCGTCCCCTGCTTGCGGCGGGAGAGGATCCCGGCCTCGTGGAGGACACCGAGGTGCTTGGAGACGTTCTGCTGCGACGTGCCGAGGCTCTCGGTCAGCTCGGCGACCGTCGCGTCGCCGTCGCGCAGACGGTCGAGGATCTTGATCCGCATCGGCTCGCCGATCACGCGAAAGCGCCGCGCGATCAGCTCGACGATCGGCTCGGGCAGAGGGTGGGGCAGAGGCATGGAAGAGGACTCCCTTGGAGTGAGGACGTCGATTCACGCGGAAGACTACTTCACAACCAAGTAATTGTCAAAGGGCCAATAGCTTGCTCCGCGGTGAAGCCTCGCGTCGACCCGGTGGCCCTCCGGCTACGTCAGTAGTCGGAGCGCTCGATCAGCTCGATGCGATAGCCGTCCGGGTCGCGGACGAAGCAGAGCAGCGAGCCGCCCTCGCGGACGGAGTACGGCGGGCGCTCGGGCTCGATGCCCTTCTCGGCGAGCGCGGCGAGGGTCTCGTCCATCGACTCGATCGTCAGCGCGATGTGGCCGTAGGCGGTGCCGAGCTCGTACGAGTCGACGCCGAAGTTGTAGGTGAGCTCGAGTTCGGGCTGCGGCTTTCCGGGGACGCCCAGGAAGTAGTTCATCGCCTCGTCGCGGATCGGCAGCTCGCGTCGCTTCTCCAGGCCGAGCGCCTCGTAGAACGCGATCGACCGCTCGGGGTCGGTGATGCGGTAGCACGTGTGGATCAGCTCCATGTCGCGAGCCTACCGCCGTGGCCCATCCGGAGGACGCAGGTGTACGGAAAGCCGTACCCGGCAGTCCCGAAGCCGGTTGCTACGGTCGGACGAGATGACCGCCGGACGCGTGAATCCGTGGCTCGTGCTCGTCCTCGTTTGTCTCGCGCAGTTCATGGTCGTGCTCGACGCGACGATCGTGAACGTCGCGCTGCCGTCGATCCAGGCCGATCTCGGGATCTCCGAGTCGAGCCTGCAGTGGATCGTCAACGCGTACGCGCTCCTGTTCGGCGGCTTCCTGCTCCTCGGCGGCCGCGCGGGCGACCTGATCGGCCGCAAGCGCGTCTTCCTCGCGGGGCTCGTGGTCTTCACGTCCGCGTCGCTGCTCTGCGCGGTGGCGAGCGGCGAGACGATGCTGATCCTCGCGCGCGGACTGCAGGGCCTGGGCGCGGCGCTCGTCTCGCCCGCCGCGCTCTCGATCGTGACGACGACGTTCAGGGAGGGCCCCGAGCGGACGAAGGCGCTCGGCGTCTGGGCGGCGATCGCGGTCGGCGGGGGCGCGGTCGGCCTCGTGCTCGGCGGGTTCCTCGTCGAGGTGCTCTCCTGGCCGTGGATCTTCTTCGTCAACGTTCCGGTCGGGATCGTCGCCTTCGTCCTCTCGATGCGGCTCGTCCCCGAATCGAAGGACGAGCACGCGCACAGGAGTTTCGACATCGCCGGCGCGGCGACCGTCACCGGGGGCCTGATCGCGCTCGTCTACGGGATCGTCCGCTCGGCCGAGTCCGGTTGGGGCTCGGCGGAGGTGCTCGGCTTCCTCGCCCTCTCCGCCGTGTTGCTCGTCGCGTTCGTCCTGATCGAGCGCCGCTCTGTCGAGCCGCTCGTCCGCCTCTCGATCTTCTCCGTGAAGACCGTTCGCGGCGCGAACGTCGCGATGTTCATCGTCGCCGCGGGTCTCTTCTCGATGTTCTTCTTCAACACGCTGTACGTCCAGCGCGTCCTCGGCTTCTCGCCGCTCGAGGCGGGGTTCGCGTTCGTGCCGTTCACGGCCGGCGTGATCGTCGGCGCCGGTCTCTCGCAGAAGCTCGTCCCGGCGCTCGGCGCGCGCGAGGTGCCCCTGATCGGCCTCGGGCTCGGCGCTCTCGGGCTGCTGACCTTCCTCCGCCTGACACCGGACGGCTCGTACGTGCCGGATCTGCTGCCAGGGATACTGCTGACCTCGGTCGGCATGGGGCTCGTGTTCGTTCCCATCACCCTGATCGCGACGAGCGGCGTCCCGAACGACGACGCGGGCCTGGTCTCGGGGCTCTTCAACACGTCGCAGCAGATCGGCGGCGCGCTCGGTCTCGCGCTCTTGTCGACCCTCGCCACGAACAGGACCGCGGACGAGCTCTCCTCTCTCGGACGTGCGCCGACGCAGGCCGACCAGGCCGAGGCGCTCGTCTCGGGCTTCCACGTCGCATGGGCGCTCTCGGCGACGTTCCTCGCCGTCGCCGCCGTGCTCCTCGCGGTGCTCCTGCGGCGCCGGGACGTGATCGCGGTGTCCGAGGGCGAGGCCGCCCCCGTCGTCGCGTAGAGCCGACGCGATCCCGCCCGGGCGGATAATGGGCTGCATCGCCGACCGGCGACGCACGCATGGAGCCCATAGACGCACTCGAGCGCGGCCGAGCGTCCTACGCCGCCAGGTCGTGGGGGGACGCGTACAGCGCTCTCGGACAGGCCGAGGCGGAAAGGCTGCTCGATCCCCCCGACCTCGAGCTCCTGGCCACGGCCGCCTACATGCTCGGGAGGGACGACGAATGGATGGCCGTGCTGGAGCGAGCCCACCGCCGGTACGCGGACGCCGGCAACAGGAGCCGCGCCGCGTATTGCGCGGGCTGGATCGGCGTCAACCACATGCTCCGCGGCGAGCTCGGGCCGGCCACGGGCTGGCTCGGACGCGCCCAGCGCCTGCTGGAGAACGAGGGGGACTGCGTCGAGCGCGGCTACGCTCTGATCCCGGACGTCTTCCGGAATGCCGCCGCGGGGGACTGGGAGGCGGCGGCGACGTCGGCGGGCGAGGCGGCCGTCATCGGGGCGCGCTTCGGCGACGCCGACCTCTTCGCTCTCGCGACGCATGCGCAGGGCCAGATGTTGGCGACGGGCGGACGGGTCGCCGAGGGCCTCGCCCTCCTCGACGAGGCCATGGTGGCGCTGACGACGAGCGAGCTCACGCCCATCGTCTCGGGCCTCGTCTACTGCGGCGTGATCCTCGCGTGCCAGGAGGTCTACGAGGTGCGCCGTGCCCGGGAGTGGACCACGGCCTTGAGCCGGTGGTGCGACGGCCAGTCGGACCTCGTCGCGTTCACCGGACGTTGCCTTGTCCACCGGGCCGAGATCCTGCAGCTCGCGGGCGACTGGAACGACGCGCTGCTCGAAGCCAGGCGCGCCGCCGAGCGGCTCGCGGCCGGCTTCAACCAGGCCGCGGCCGCGGACGCCCTCTACCGGCAGGCCGAGCTCCATCGCCTCCGCGGTGAGCTGCCCGAGGCCGAGCTCGGCTACCAGGAGGCGAGTCGCCTCGGGCTCGAGCCGCAACCGGGCCTCGCGCTGTTGCGCCTCTCCCAGGGGCGCGGCGAGACGGCGGCGGCGACGATCCACCGCGTGCTCGGTGAGACCACCGTGCCGCACCGACGCGCGGGTCTGCTGGCGGCGGCCGTCGAGATCCTCCTGGCGATGGGGCAAGTCGATGCCGCGGCGCGCGCCTGCGCCGAGCTCGAAGGGCTCGCCGCCGAGATCGGCAGCGAGCTGCTCCGGGGAACCGCGTCGCACGCGCGGGGCGCCGTCGAGCTCGCCGAGAGCAAGCCGGCCCGCGCGCTCGTGTCGCTCCGTCGGGCCCTGGAGACCTGGCACGAGCTCGGCGCCCCGTACGAGGAGGCGCGCTCGCGCGAGCTCGTGGGCCGCGCCTGTGGCGCCCAGGGGGACGACGACTCGGCCACCCTCGAGCTCACCGCCGCGCGGAGGGCTTACGAGGAGCTGGGCGCTGCGCACGACCTCGGGAGACTCGACCGTTCGGGCGCTGACGCGCGGCTCTCCACCGCGCACGGTCTGAGCCCGCGGGAGCTCGAGGTCCTGCGGCTCGTGGCCTCCGGCAAGACGAACAAGGCGATCGCCGAGCAGCTCGTCCTGAGTGCGCGCACGGTCGACCGCCACGTGAGCAACATCTTCGCGAAGCTCGACGTCTCCTCCCGCGCCGCCGCGACGGCGTACGCGTACGAGCACGACCTCGTCTGAGAATGGGTCGAATCACCCATCGCGACCGCCGTACGAGGTTGGGTGCTTCGACCGAAGACGCACCGACGGCGCCGTCCTAGCCTCGACTCGAACACCGCCATTCGAAGAGGAGGCGAACCATGCCGAAGGTGTCGAAGGAGACGGCGACCGGGAAGATGTCGCTCGAAGGGCTCGAGGTGTGGCAGGAGCACTTCGACGGGGGCTACTCGGTCTGCTTCGAGTCGCACACGGCGGACGCAGATCTGGCTCCGCTGTTCCGCGGGCTCCCCGACGACCGCTGCCAGGTCCCTCGGCTCGGCTACGTGGTCGCGGGGGCGATGACGTTCCGCTTCGCCGATCACGAGGAGACCTACGAGGCGGGTGAGGCGTACTACGTCCCGCCGGGACACACGCCGATCCACCACGCCGGCGCCGAGATCGTGGAGTTCAGCCCGACGGAGGAGCTCATGGGAACGATCGCCGTGGTCATGGGCAACCTGGACGCCGCAGGCGCGTCCGCCCCGGCCGAGGTGGCACGGTGACGTCCGGAACGGCGACGCGGCGCGTGAGCGGCCTCGATTGGAGGATCGAGGCCGCTCACGGAGCGCTGCTCGAGCGGCTCGCGCCCGGAACCAGCTCTCGCCGCCTGCGGTGGTCGCGGGGGAAGACGCGGGTGCTCGAGGTCGGGGACGGTCCGCCGCTCGTGCTCGTCCACGGTGCCTTCGACAACGCCGCCCTCTGGGCGCCGATCCTCGCCGCGCTCGCCAAGAGTCATCGCGTCCTCGCCGTCGACCTCCCCGGACACGGCCTCGCCGACCCGTTCGACTACGAGGCCGTGGATCTCGCCACGGTCTCGGCCACGTTCCTCGGCGACGTCCTGGACGGGCTCGAGCTCGACCAGGTCGACCTCGTCGGCTGCTCGCTCGGGGGGTTCGTGACGACGGTGTTCGCGCTCGGCGCACCAGAGCGTGTCAGGCGACTCGTGCTGGTCGGAGCCCCGCTCGGCGTGACGCGCGACGTCCCGACCCCGCTCCGGGTGCTCGGGTTGGCCGTCAAGCTGCCCGTCGCCGGGCGGGCGCTCGGACGGCTCGCATTGGGGCGGCCGACCCGCGAGAAGATGCGGACGCTCATGGGGCAGATCGCGGTCGCGCATCCCGAGGCACTCGACGACGAGATGCTCGACGCGGACGTTCTGTGCCAGCTCCGCAATCGCGATGTCCACCTCGGCGTGCTGCGGTCGTTCGGGACCTGGCGCGGGATGCGCCTCAGGCGGGAGCTCTGCCTCGGCGAGCGCTGGGCGGAGCTCGCCGTGCCCACGGTGTTCCTCCGGCCCGAGCGCGACGTGTTCGTCTCCGCGCCGGTCGAGAAGGCGTGGGCCGGAATCGTCGAGCGGAACGCCGGCATCCGGGTCGTCCATGTGGCCGACGCAGGCCACCTCGCATGGCTCGACGCGCCCGAGGAGGTCGCCCGCGGGATCGAGAACGCGCTTGCTCCGGACGCCGTCGTCGTTGCCTGACCGAGATCAGCGCCCGCGGCTCAGATCCCGCGGTCGGCCCACTTCAGCCACGAGGCGAGGGCGAAGGGGAGGCTTCCGAGCATCGCGATGATCCCGAGCACGACGTGCCCGGTGGAGAAGAAGACGATGCCGAGCACGATCGCCGCTGCGAACACGCCCAGCGCTACGAGGAATCCCATGTGCCTCTCCTTCGACGGTGTGGGTGCGGAGGAGCCTACTCCGCATCTGGGACGATGACGGCATGCGGCTCCCGCCCTTCCGGATCGAGCGCTGGTACGAGCGGTTCGAGTTCACCACCGAGCTCATGCTCTCGTCGAGCGACTGCGAGACGATCTCCGTCGGAGAGCTCCTCGCGCTCGAGCCCGACGCGGGCGAGCGGCTCCTCGCGCTGCGCCTCGGCTACACCGAGGTGCCCGGCTCGGAGGAGCTCCGCTCCGCCATCGCGGGGTTGTACGACGAAACCGGGCCCGAGGCGGTCGTCGCGCTCGCGGCCGCCGAGGAGGGAGTCTTCGCCGTCGAGACCGCGCTCCTCGGCCCGGGCGACCACGCGGTCGTCGAGACACCGTGCTACGAGTCGGCGCTCGCGGTCGCGCGGTCGACCGGGGCGGACGTCTCCACGTGGGAGCGGCGATACGAGGACGGCTGGAGGCACGACCTCGACGAGCTCGAGCGGCTGCTCCGGCCCGACACACGGCTCGTCTACGTCAACACGCCCCACAACCCCACCGGGCAATCCATGCCGCGTGACGTGCTCGAGCGGGTCGTCGAGCTCTGCGCCGAGCGCGGCGCCGTTCTCTTCTGCGACGAGGTGTACCGCGAGCTGGAGCACGATCCGGCCCTACGGCTTCCGGCAGCGTGCGACCTGTACGAGCGGGCCGTCTCGCTCGGGAGCGTCTCGAAGACCTACGGGCTGCCGGGGCTGCGGACGGGGTGGATCGCCTGCCGGGATGCCGCGCTCCGCGACGCGGTGGTCGCCGCGAAGCTCTACACGACGATCTGCTCGAGCGCGCCGAGCGAGCTCCTGGCAGCGGTTGCGCTCCGGAACCGCGCCGGGATCGTCGAGCGGAACCGCACGCTCGTGCTCCGGAACCTCGAGCTCGCGGACGCCTTTGTCGAGCGACATGCGGGCGTTGTCGACTGGGTGCCGCCGGATGCGTCGCCGATCGGCTTTCCTCGGCTTCGCGTCGGGGACACGCGGGCGTTCTGCGAGCGGCTCGCCCTGGAGGCGGGCGTCCTGCTCTTGCCCGGCGACGTCTACGACGAACCCGACCACGTGCGGCTCGGACTCGGGCGCGTGGGCGCCGCGGAGGCGTTCGAGCGGCTGCGCGCGTTCCTCGCCGCGGCCTGACCGCGCCTACGCCTCGCGCACGTCCTCCTCGACGAGCCCGAAGAGGACGCCGTCGACCCACTCGTCGTCGCGCCAGTAAGCCTTGCGGCGGACGCCCTCGCGGATCCACCCGGAGCGCTCGGCGTGACTCAGCGCTCGCTCGTTGAAGCCGTAGACCTCCATCTGCAGGCGGTGAAAGCCGAGGCCGAAGAGGTGCGCGTGGAGTGCCCGCGCCGCGTCGACCGACAGCCCTCTGCCGCGGTGCTCCGGGTCGATCACGAAGCCGCCCACCGACGCGATGCGTGAGCGACGGTTGACCCGCTCCCACGTGGCGGTGCCGACCCACCGGCCGTCGACCTCGAACACGACCACGCCGTATCCGTCCGGGTCGTCGTGCGCTCGTGCGATCTCGGCGGCGACCGCCTCGTCGCTCGACGGCCGGATGGAGGCGAGAAAGGGGGCGACATCGGCGTGGCGGAAGAGCGCCCCGAGGTAGGGCGCATCGGCCTGCGTGGCGGCGCGGACGACGACGGAAGCGGTCATCCGGTGCTCGCCTCGACGCGCTCGGCTCGTGGCGAGCGCCGCAGCCGCGAGCCCGACCCGAGGGCGACGCCGCCCAGGATCAGCGCGAGCCCGGCGAGCACCGAGACGGTGATCGGCTCGTCGAGCAGCGCTGCGCCGTAGACGAGCGCGAATGCCGGCATCAGGTACGTGACGAGGCTCATGCGCCGGCCTCCGTAGAGCCGGATCGTCCGGTAGAGAACGAGCTGCGCGAGCGCGGTCCCGAGGAGCGCCAGCGCGAGGAGCGAGAGGATCGCGTCCGTGTCGGGCATCGCCGTCGGCCGCTGGACGACGGCGAACGGCAGCAGCGACACCGCCGCGGCGATCATCGCGCCCGTCGCGAGCACGGGCCCGGGGGTGCTGCTCACGCTTCGCTGCCCGATCACGGCCCCGCTCGCGTAGGCGAGCGACGCCAGCACGACGGCGAGCGTCCCGGCGACCGCCCACCAGCTGCCGCCCGGACCGCCGCCGGCGAGCACCGTGACGCCCACCAGGCCGAGGCCGAAGCCGGTCAGCTGCGGGCGCGAGAGCGGCTCGTGCGGGAGGAAGCGCAGGCCGAGAAGGACGGTGAAGAGCGGCACCGTCGACTGCGCGACCGCTGCGATCCCGGAGTCGACGTGCTTCTCGCCCCACGCCACCAACCAAAACGGAAGAGCGTTCGCGACGACGCCGAGGACGACCCAGCGTCTCCACGAGGCGCGCAGCTCCGCGACGGCGCGCCGCGCGCCCATCGTCCTCGCGAGGAAGCCGAACAGCACGAGCGCCGCGATGGCTGCACGGGCCCCCATCAGCGGCGACGGCTCGAGCCCGCCCTCGACCGCGACCTTGATGAAGAGGTACGACGCGCCCCAGACGGCGGCGAGGACGAGGATCAGCGTCCAGTACCGGTTCACGCGGCCACGCTACCGGCGGCGTAGTCGCCCGCCGGTCGCGAGGGCCGTGCCCCCGAGGATCAGCGCGAGGCCCGCGAGCGCCGACGGCGTGACCGCCTCGCCGAGGATCAGCCAGCCGTACACGAGCGCGAAGGCGGGCACGAGGTACGTGACGAGGATCGCCCGTGAGGCCCCGGCGCGGACGATCAGCGCGAAGTAGAGGAGGTAGGCGACGCCGGTGCCGAGCACTCCGAGCACGAGAACGGCGCCGACGACCTTCGCGGACGGCGTCTCCGCGGGCCACTGCACCAGAGCCGCCGGCAGCGTGAGCAGCGCGCCGACGCTCAGCTGCCCGATCGACACGTCGAGCGGCGAGAACGACCGGATCGCGCGACCCGCATAGAGCACCGAGACCGCGTAGCAGAGGGCAGTGCCCACGACGGCGACCGCGCCGAGCAGCTCTGCTCCCTCCTGTAGCCCGACCAGCAGCGCGACGCCGACGAAGCCGAGGCCGACGCCGGCGAGCCGGAGCCCCGTCACCCGTTGCGAGGGATCGATGCGGATGGCGAGCAGCACCGTGAAGATCGGCGCGGCCGCCTGGATCACCGCCGCGAGGCCGGAGTCGATCCGGGTCTCCGCAAAGCTGAGCAGCCAGTACGGCAGCGCGTTGTTGAGCGCGCCGAGGACGGCGATCGGCACGAGCATCGCCCGGAGCCCCGACAAGCCGCCTCGCGCCAGCGCGACGGGAAGCAGCACCAGCGCGCCGACGAGAAGCCGTCCGCAGACCACGACCGCGGGCTCGAGCTCCTCGACGCCGACCTTGATGAAGAGGAACGACGACCCCCAGATCGCCGACAGCGCGACGAGAAGGCCGAGGTCGCGCCGGGACATGGCGCGACGCTACCGACCAGGGGGACTGGCCCCGGAGGAGCCTGTCCCCCGTGAGGCGTTGCCAAGGCGGGAGCGTCGCAGGGGACAGACCGCTGGGGGCAGACCCCTGGGAACAGACCCCGCCGACCCCGCGGCTAGACTGGCCGTCTGAGCCCGGTCGCGGAACAGCCGCTCCATCGACAGCTCGGCCTCACGGACGGGGAGCTCGCCCACATCGTCTCGCTGATGGGGCGCGAGCCGAACCACTTCGAGCTCGCGGTCTTCTCGCTCCTCTGGTCGGAGCACTGCGGCTACAAGCACTCCGCGCTCCTGCTCCGCCGTCTGCCGAGCGAGGGGGACCGCGTGCTCCAGGGGCCCGGCGAGAACGCAGGCGTCGTCGATCTGGGCGACGGCCTCGCGGTCGCGTTCAAGGTCGAGAGTCACAACCACCCGTCCGCCGTGGAGCCCTTCCAGGGCGCGGCGACCGGGGTCGGGGGCATCCTGCGCGACATCTCCGCGATGGGCGCGCGGCCCGTCGCGCTGCTCGACGGCCTGCGCTTCGGCGCCCACGACGGCAAGTTCTCTCGCGCCGTCGGCGGGATCGGGCACTACGGCAACTGCGTCGGCGTCCCGACCGTCGGTGGCGAGACGGTGTTCGACGACGCCTACGCCTCGAACTGCCTCGTCAACGCGATGTGCGTGGGTCTGCTGCCGAGCGAGCGGCTCACCCGCGCGAAGGCGACGACGGCCGGAGCGCTCGTCGTGCTCTACGGCGCGACGACGGGACGCGACGGGATCGGCGGCGCGTCGGTGCTCGCGAGCGCCGAGCTGGGCGAGGACGACCCCGACAAGCGGCCTTCCGTCCAGGTCGGCGACCCGTTCACCGGGAAGCGGCTGATCGAGGTCTCGGCGGAGCTCGTCGAGCGCGGTCTCGTGCTCTCGCTCCAGGACTGCGGGGCCGCGGGCCTCGCCTCGTCTCTCTCGGAGATGGCGGCGGACTTCGGGATCGACGTCCACCTCGACCGCGTTCCTCGACGCGAGGAGGGGATGGAGCCGTGGGAGGTGATGATCTCCGAGTCGCAGGAGCGGATGGTCGCGATCGTCGCCCCCGATCGGCTCGCGGACGTCGAGGCGGTGATCGACCGGTGGGAGCTCCACCGGGCCGTGATCGGCCAGGTGACCGAGACGGGCGTCCTACGCGCCCTTTGGGAGGGAGACGAGGTCGGCGTGATCGAGGCAACGCTCCTCACGGAGCGATGCCCGAGGTACGCCGTCGACAGGGAGCCGCGCATCCCGCCCCCCGAGACGCCGCCAAACGTCCCTCCGGTGCGCGAGGCGGTGCTCGAGCTGCTCGCTTCGCCTGCCCTGCGCTCGCGAGCCTCTGTGACGCGCCGCTACGACCAGCTCGTCCAGTCGCGCACCGTTCGCCGGCCGGGCCTCGACGCGGCCGTGCTGCGGCTGCGCCCGGAGTGGCGCGGGCTCGCCGTCACCCTGGACGGCCAGGGCCGCGTCGGGATGCTCGACCCGCGTATCGCCGGTCAGCTCGCGATCCTCGATGCGGCGCGCAACGTCGCGTGCGCGGGCGGTGAGCCGCTCGCGTTCACGGACTGCCTCAACTTCGGCAACCCGGAGAAGGCGGAGATCGGCTGGGAGCTGACGGAGACGATCGAGGGGATGGCGCTCGCCTGCGAGGCCCTCGGCGTCCCGGTCGTCTCCGGCAACGTCTCGCTCTACAACGACACGGACGGCCGCTCGATCCCGCCGACGCCGGTCGTCGGCTGCGTCGGGCTGGTCCCCGACGTGCGGCGGGTCCCGGGCGGCTGGAACGAAGGCGATGCGATCCTTCTCGCGCGCTCGCGCTCGCCGCTCACGCTCGCAGGCTCGGAGGCACAGGCGCGGTGGGGCTCGCTCGGCGGCTCCCCGTCGCTCGACCTCGGGTCCGAGGCGGCGCTCGTCCGTCACGCGTTCGGCGCCGCGCAGCACGCTTCGCTCGTCCACGACGTCGCCGAGGGCGGGCTCGCGATCGCGCTCGCCGAGGCTGCGCTCTGGAGCGGCTGCGGGGCCGAGCTCGAGCTCGGCGACGACCCGCTGACGCTCTTCGGCGAGATCGGCGGTCAGGTGATCGTCGCGGTCCCGTCCGGACAGGTCGAGCCCGATCCCACCGGCGGCGAGATCGAGGTCCGGCGGATCGGCACGGCGGGCGGCGCGAGACTGCTCGGGATCCCGCTCGCCGAGCTCCGGCACGCCTACGAGGGTGGCGCCTGATGTGCGGCGTCTTCGGCGTCCACTCGGCCGACCGAGACGTCGCGCGGCTCACGTACTTCGGCCTCTTCGCCCTCCAGCACCGCGGCCAGGAGTCCGCGGGCATCGCCGTGTCCGAGGGCGGGCGCGTGACGGCCGTCCGCGACATGGGGCTCGTCGCGCAGGTGTTCGACGAGGAGAAACTCGCCGCTCTCCCGGGCGAGGTCGCGATCGGGCACACGCGCTACTCGACGACGGGCGGCGCGCACTGGTCGAACGCGCAGCCGCTCGTGCACCACGGCGCTGCGCGCACGGTCGCGCTCGCGCACAACGGGAACCTCGTGACTCCGGGGCCGCTCCGGGACGAGTTGCTCGCGGCCGGCGTGCGGATCGCGTCCACCTCGGACACGGAGGTGATCGCAGGGTTGCTCGGTCGCGACCCCGCGCCGTTGCCCGAGGCGGTGGCCGCCACGATGGCGCGGCTCGACGGCGCGTACTCGATCGTCGCGATCGTCGGAGGCACGCTCGTCGCCTTCCGCGACCCGCTGGGCATCCGCCCGCTCACGCTCGGGCGGATCGGCGACGACTGGGTGGTCGCCTCGGAGACGTGCGCGCTCGACCTGATCGGTGCCGACGTCGTCCGAGACGTGCTCCCGGGCGAGGTCGTGTGGGTCGACGACGAGGGCTGCCACTCGGCACAGGCGGTGCCGCGCGGGCGAAGCGCGGCGTGCATCTTCGAGCATGTCTACTTCGCCCGGCCGGATTCGTCGCTCGGCGGCACGGGGGTGCACGCGGCTCGCGTGCGCATGGGCGAGCGGCTCGCAGAGGAGGCGCCGGTCGACGCGGACCTCGTCATGCCGATCCCCGACTCCGGCACGCCGGCTGCGATCGGCTTCGCCAAGCGCTCGCGGATCCCGTACGAGGAGGGCTTGATCAAGAATCGCTACGTCGGCCGCACGTTCATCGAGCCGGATCAGGAGCTGCGCCGCCAGGGGATCAGGCTCAAGTTCAACCCGCTCGACGAGATCGCCGGGCGCCGGCTCGTGATCGTCGACGACTCGATCGTGCGCGGCAACACGATGCGCGCGCTCGTGCAGATGCTCGACGACGCCGGCGCGGCCGAGGTGCATGTGCGGATCTCGTCGCCGCCCGTCGTCTCACCGTGCTTCTACGGCATCGACATGGCCGACGAGGACGAGCTCGCCGCTGCGCACCGCTCGGTCGAGGAGATGCGCGAGCACGTCGGCGCCACGAGCCTCCACTACCTCTCCCTCGACGGCATGCAGTGGGCGACGCGCCTCCCGGAGGAGGAGGTCTGCCGGGCCTGCTTCACGCGGAGCTACCCGACGCGCGTCCCGGCCGGGCGCCTGGCCGCGAAGCACCGCTTCGAGGCGACCGCGTCGCGCTAGCCGAACGCGACGACCAGCCGGCGGATGCGGCCGTCGGCGACGACGAGACGCATCTCACCGGAGCGCGCGCCGCCGTCCGCCGACCACGAGAACGGCTCGACGACGGTGCCGTCCTTCTCGACGCGAACGTCCAGCACCGTCATCGTGTCCGTCGGTGACTGCTCCGCATAGGCGGCTGCGATCGCGTCGCGTCCGACGAACGGCCCGACCGGCACGTCCGCGAACTCGAGCGTCGCATGGTCTGCGAAGAGGGCGACCAGCGGGGCGAAGTCGCCGCTCCGGACGGCGGCGTTGAACGTCTCGACGTGCCGCTCGAGGAACGCGGAGAGCGACTCACCCATGCGAGGCACGCTATCCCGGGACGCCCTTCCGGGCGGTCGACTACGCTCGCGTCGTGCCGTCAGAGGACCAGACATACGCCTTCGCGGGGGTCTCGCTCGCGACGGCCGAGGCCGTCGTCGACCGGCTGCGGTCGGCCGTCGACTCGACGCGGACGCCGGCCGTCGTCGGCAGCTTCGGCGCGTTCGCCGGGCTCTTCGCCATCGACGACGAGCGGCTGCTCGTCGCGTCGACCGACTCCGTCGGCTCCAAGCTCGTGCTCGCCCGGCGCGCCGGGAAGCTCCGCTGGTGCGGGGCGGACCTCGCCGCGCACGGGATCAACGACGTCCTGACGACCGGCGCAGAGCCGCTCTTCTTCCTCGATTACGTCGCCGCCAACAGCATTGACCCGGAGCAGGTCGCCGAGCTCGTCGAGGGCGCCGCCGACGTCTGCCGTGCCGCGGGCTGCGCGATCCTCGGCGGCGAGACCGCGGAGCTTCCCGGGATCTACCGCGAGGACGAGGTCGACTTCTGCGGGACGGTCGTCGGCGTCGTCGCCCGTGACGAGCTCATCGACGGATCGCGCGCGGCGCCCGGCGACGTCGTCCTCGGGCTGCCCTCCGCGGGCATCCACGCGAACGGCTTCTCGCTCGTCCGCCGCATCGTCGGCGACGACCCGTTCGACGCCGAGCTGCTGCTCCCGCCGACGCGCTGCTACCTCGGCGACGTCCGCGCGCTCCGCGCGCGCGCCGACGTCCGCGCGCTCGCACACGTCACCGGCGGCGGGATCGCGGGCAACCTCGCGCGCGTCCTCCCGGACGGGGTCGGGGCCGTCGTCGACCCGGTCGCCTGGGAGCGCCCGCAGGTGTTCGGGTGGCTCGCGGAGCACGGCGTCGCCGAAGACGAGCTGCGCCGCGTCTTCAACCTCGGGATCGGCTACTGCGCCGTCGTCCCGCCCGGTGACGCGCATCCCGCCGACCTCGTGATCGGGCGGCTGGAATCCGGCGTCGACGGCGTGGAGTGGAGCGGCGCGTGATCGGCGTGCTCGTCAGCGGCGAGGGCACGAACC
>Ga0157302_10000077_pt1 | contig 15057 bp, 14 predicted proteins | sample NitcycUS103311B2_FD_108381 | JGI IMG/M metagenome (GOLD analysis project Ga0157302, IMG submission 108381) | Soil microbial communities from Arlington Agricultural Research Station in Wisconsin, USA - Nitrogen cycling UWRJ-S103-311B-2 | ecosystem: Environmental > Terrestrial > Soil >... | reverse complement strand
TCCTCTCTTCAGCGTGGTTCGCATGTGGACGAGGGCGCCCGCGCGCCCGAGACGTGAACGGTAGCCCACGCCCCGGCGGGCCTCGTGTTGCGCCTTCGCTAACCCGGGTCCCGCGCCGCGCTCAGCTCACGGGGATCCGACCGGCCTCGGGCACCAGGACCGCGTCGAGCTGTTCGGCGAGGAACGCGATCTCCTCGGGCGTGCCGGCGGTGATTCGAAGCGCAGACGGGGCGCCGAACGACCCCATCGGGCGCACGATCACGCCGCGGCGGAGGAGCCGTTGGTCGAGCGCAGCAGCGTCTTCGCCGACGTCGACGAAGAGGAAGTTCCCGACTGCCGGCGAGATCGGGTCGAACCCATGCTCACGGAGCACCGCCTCGAGCGCCGCCATCGCGTCGCGGTTGACTGCGCGCCGCCGCTCGAGCTCGGCATCGTCGTCGAGGCTCGCGAGCGCCGCCTCCTGCGCGGGCGTCGTCACGTCGAACGCGCGCTGCACCTTCCGCATCGCGGAGACCACTCCGGCAGGCCCGACGCCGTACCCGATCCGGAGCCCTGCGAGGCCGAAGATCTTCGAGAAGGTGCGGAGCGCAAGCACGTTGCGGCCGCGCTTCGCGGCCTCCTCGATCGCGTCCGGGAACGACGGGTCCTCGACGTACTGGAAGTACGCCTCGTCGATCACCGTGAGGACGTGCTCCGGCACGGCGTCGAGGAAGCGGAGCAGGTCCTCGCGCCGTGTCATCGTCCCGGTCGGGTTGTTCACCGTCGGGACGAAGGCGAGCTTCGTCCGGGACGTCACCGCGGCGAGGAGCGCGTCGACGTCGACCCTGCCGACGTCGAGCGGCACGCGCACCGTGACGGCAGCGGCCTTGAGCGGGTCGAGCACGTAGCTCGGGAACGAGGGCCACGGCGTGACGATCTCGTCGCCGGGATCGAGCGTCGACTGGCAGACGTAGCCGATCACGGCATCGGCGCCCGCGGCGACGATCACCTCCTCGAAACGGACGCCGTGTCGCTCGGCGAGCGTCTCGCGCAGGCGGTAGCAGCCGCCGTCGGGGTAGCGGTTCGACTCGGGCAGCGCGCGTCGGATCGCCTCGATCGCCACAGGGAAGGGGCCGAACGGCCCTTCGTTCGACGCGAGCTTGACGACGTGGTCGAGCCCGAGCTCGCGCTGCACCACCTCGACCGGCTTGCCGGGCTCGTAGGGGACGAGGCCGTCGAGCGCCGGGCGGATCAGCTCCGACCGGGGTTCGACGGACGGGCTCACGTCGGGACGGTGTCCGGGACGGTCGCGACGGAAGGCGCGACCGTCTCCGGGCCGACCCACTCGGGCTCGCCGCCGCCGGCGAGGCGCCGCCAGACGACGAAGCCCGCCGCGAGGGCACCGACGAGCGCGAGCCCGCCGAGCACGGCCCGGATCTTGCCCCGCCGCGCGGCCGCACCGGTCGCGACGCCGGCGACGGCCATCGCCGCGCGGCGCTTCAGCCAGCGCCGACCGAACCACCAGGCGACGGCCCACATGAGTGCGCTCTTGCGGTCGCGCATGACGAGAGCCTACTCCGTCTCCCGCTTCCGTCGCTTCGCGACGAGGTGGATCGGCCGACCGAGCGCGACGAGCGCCGCCTCCTTGAGCCCCTCCGCGAGCGTCGGATGCGGCGCGACGCCGTCGCCCACCGTCTCGATCGTCGACTCCGCATCGAGCGCGACGACAGCCTCGCCGATCAGGTCGGTTGCACGCGTACCGACGATCACGACGCCGAGGAGCTCGCCGTACTTCGCCTCGTGGATCGTCTTCACCCAGCCTGTCGTGTCGCCCGACATCACCGCGCGCGCGATCGCCGCCCACGGGGCGCGGCCGACGACCACGTCGTCGCCGTACTGCTCGCGCGCCTGCGCCTCCGTGAGGCCGACGCCGGCGATCTCGGGGTCGGTGTAGATCGGCCGCGGCACCGCGGGCTCACCGATCCTGGACTCGTGGCCCATCGCGTTCTCCGCGGCGACCTCGCCCTCGCGAAAGCCCGTGTGGGCCAGCTGCCAGTACCCCGCGACGTCGCCTGCCGCGTAGATGTGCGGGACGTTCGTGCGGCGGTGGTCGTCGGTGGCGATCCGCGTCCGATCGAAGGTGACCCCCGCGGCCTCGAGCCCGATTCCCTCGACGAGCGCCGCGCGGCCGACCGAGACGAGCATGAGGTCGCAGTCGACGGTCTCGCCCTCGCCGAAGTGGACGGTGAGGTGCTCCCCGTGGTCGTCCACCTGCGTGCACTGCTTCGACAGGTGCTGAGCGATCCCGCGCTTGCGGAACGCCTTCTCGAGCTCCTTCGAGGCGTCGGCGTCCTCGCCGGGGATCAGATTCGGCAGCATCTCGATGATCGTCACCTCGGTGCCGAAGCGGTTGAAGATCGAGGCGAACTCGCAGCCGATGATGCCGCCGCCGAGCACGACGAGCCGTGCCGGCACCTGGGTCTGACCGAGCAGCCCCGTCGAGTCGACGCAGCGCGGCGAGTCGAGGCCGGGGATCGGCGGGCGCAGCGGGAACGACCCGGTCGCGATGATCGCGCTCTTGAAGGTGACCTCCTCCGCGCCCTCCACAGCGATCGCGTTGGGGCCGGTGAACGTGCCCTTCCCCTTCACCCACTCGACGCCGTTCGCCTTGAAGAGCGACGCGATGCCGCCGGTCATCTGGTCGACGACGGCGTCCTTCCAGGAGGCGACGGTGCCGAACTCGAGCGTCGGCTCGGCCGTGACGACGCCGAGCTTCGCGAACGTCTCCTGCGCGTCGTGGTAGGCGTGCGCACTTTGCACCCAGGCCTTCGTGGGAATGCAGCCAACGCGGAGGCATGTCCCGCCCAGCGCGGGCGCCTCCTCGATGCAGGCGACCTTGCCGCCCAGCTGTGTTGCCCGGATCGCGGCCGTGTACCCGGCGGGGCCGCCTCCGAGGACGGCGACGTCGACGTTCATGCGGTTTCGGTCCCTTCGTTCGTCGGTTGCGAGGTCGAGGTGTCGAGCTGCGCGAGCATCGTGACAGAGTCCTCGTCCTCCGCGACCTGCTCGAAGCCGTGGCGACCGTAGAGCTCGATCGCGCCGGCGTTGGCGCGGTCGACGCTGAGCGAGATGGTCGGGTAGCCGGCCGCGCGGGCGTCGTGCAGGAGCGCCTCCAGCAGCGCGGTGCCGACGCCCTTGCCGCGCGCGTTCGGGACGACGGCGATCGCCAGCTCCGGCGTCCGCTCGTCGACGAACCCGTAGCCCGGCCGGTCGTTGTCGAACAACCGGTACCACGCGGCTCCGACGGGAAAGCCCTTGTCGATCGCGATCACGGCAGTGTCGCCCGGGCGGCCCCACGCCTTGACATACAGCGCCACAGGGCCCGGGCCGGTGTCGGGCGCGCGCTCCTTCCAGTAGTAGGCGTGGTGAAGCATGTCCCGGAGGAAGCGCACGTCCTGGGCGCCGCCGCGCCGGACGACGATCTTCGCGCTCTCGCCCGTCACAGCGCGAGCGTCGGCTGCTCGATGAGCGCGACGAGCGTCTGCAGAAACTCGGCGCCGTCGGCACCGTCGATCGCGCGGTGGTCGCACGTCAGCGTCAGGCGGACGATCGGCGCCACGCCCAGCTCGCCGTCCGTGACGACGGCCTCGTCCTTCACGGCCCCGACGGCGAGAATCGCCACCTGCGGCGGGTTGAGCACGGCCGTGAACGTCTCGACGCCGAACATCCCCAGGTTCGAGATCGTGAACGTGCCGCCCTCGAGATCGGGCAGCTTGAGCTTGTTGTCGCGTGCCCGCCCGACGAGATCCGCCCGCACCCGCGCGATCTCCGGCACGGTCAGCCGCTCGGCGCCCCGGATCACCGGCACGACGAGGCCCTGCGGCGCGGCAACCGCGATCCCGACATGCGCGTTCGGATGACGCTGGATCTCCTCGCCGCTGAACGTCGCGTTGACCGGCGCGTGACGCATGAGCGCCACGGCGCTCAGCTTGACGAGCACGTCGTTGACGGTGGGCTTCACGTCGCCCTCGGCGAGCCGCTCGACGAGCTTCTCGCGGAGCGCGAGCGCCTCGCTCATGTCGGCCGAGATGCCGAGCTGGAAGACAGGCGCCGTCCATGCCTCGGTGAGCCGCCGCGCGATCGTCTTCCGAACGGACGACAGCTGAACGACCTCGACCTCCGCCTGAGGCATCGCGACGGGCGCGGGTGAGGGCGGGCCTGCAGCAGCCGCGCGCTCCACGTCCTCGGCGAGGATCCGCCCTTCCGGCCCCGTTCCCTGCAACGACTCGAGCTCGACACCGCGCTCCCGCGCGATCCGGCGCGCGAGGGGCGACGCCTTCACGCGGGCAGCCTGCGCCCGCCCTTCGGGCGGCCGAGGACTCGAAGTGCCGGCTGGCTCCTCGCCCGGACTCTTCACCTCGGCGACCGGCTCCGGTTCCTCGGGAACGCCGGTCTCCACGCTCTCTCTCGCGGAAGCGGCGTCAGCCGGTTCCGCCGCGCCGTCGCTCTCGATGATGGCGACCGTCGCGCCGACCTCGATCTCGCCCTCGGGGACGACGATCTGGACGAGCCTCCCGTCCACCTCCGCCTCGACCTCCTGGGTCACCTTGTCGGTGTCGAGCTCGTACAGCGGTTCGCCCTTCTTCACCGCGTCTCCTTCGGACTTCAGCCAGCGCACGATCACGCCTGACTCCATGCCCTGGCCGAGCCGCGGCAGCTTGAGATCGGTCGGCATCAGCTGACGGCGACGTCGTCGACGAGGACTGTCCCGGCGCGCGGCTCGGCTTCGACCCGGGTCACGCGCGTCATTATGCTGACCGCCGTGAAGCTGGTGGATCAGTGGGGCGCGCTCGAGCGGCGCCTCCCCGGCGACTGGGAGACGGTCGCCCTCCGGCTTCGCACCGAGCAGCCCGAGGAGCTTTCCGAGGCGGCCCGGATCCTCGGCCCGATGAACGTGGGCCTCGCCGGCGACGAGCTCGCCTTCACCGTCCGTCGCGCCGGCGGCGCGTCCGGCCCGGAGGCCGCCCGTCGCCTCTTCGGCCGACTCGACGACGCGCGCATCTGGTGCATCCTCGAGCAGCACGGCGTCGTCGAGACCGAGCCGACGTCGGCCGCCGAAGCGCCGTCCGAGCCCGTCGTCGACTCGTGGGACGCCGCGCTGGCGGAGCTGCCCGCGGGATGGAGCGACCTCCTCTGCCGACTCGAGCTCGGCTCGAGCGCGCTGCTGCCGCGCGCGGCGCTCCTCTGCGCTCCGCTGAACCCCACGCGCGAGCACGGCCAGGTTGCGTTCACGTTCCGCTGCGCGAGCCGGACCGGTTACGGCGTCTCCCCGGAGATGGCGCGGCGATGCTTCGAACGGCTCGACGAGGAGGCAATCGAGGGGCGCGTCTCGGTGCTCCGCGTGCTGTCGGACGCCCACAACGTCGCCACGCAGGGCGTCGTGTGGTACGTCGGCGGCAAGGCCCTCTGACGAAGGACAGAGCTCAGGCGACCTTGACGGTCGTCCGCATCGTCGTGCGATGCGGATCGCACTGGACGACGAGCGTGCCCTTCCGGAGCACGACGCGCCAGGTCTTGGTCCCGACGAACCCGACGCCGGTCGCCTGCGAGACCCCGGCGCCGCGGAGGCGTGCGTTGTGCGCCTTCGAGCGGTCCCGGACGACGACCGTGTAGGCGCCTGGGCGGAGCAACGTCACCCGCTTGCCCGCGAGGGTCTTCAGCGAGATCGTCGCCGTGGGCCCGACGGTGAGCGCGAGCCGCGACCCGACCTTCGCCGACGGGGCGGGTGGAGCAGGCGGAGGCGGCGGCGTCGTGGTGGGCGGCGGCGCGCCCGCGCCGACGGTGAACGTGCCGACCATTCTCGACGGGTGCACGTCACAGACGAACCGGTAGCTCCCGTCTCCCAGCGTGACGCGGAACGTCGTGTCGCCGGTCGTCTCCACGCCCGTGGTGACGTCGACACCGGGCCCGCTCAGGTGGAAGTTGTGCTCCTCCGAGAGGTCCTTCACCTCGATCTCGGCCGCGCCGGCCTGGAGCGTCTTCACGTCGGCGCCGTCCGGCGTCTTCAGCGTGATCGAGAAGCCGGGCCCGACGGTTCCCGCGAGCTTCGTCTCCTCCGCGCCTGCCGACGCGGCGACGACGAGAGCGGCGACCGCGATGCCGGCAATGCCGTGACGACGCTTCACGGTCCCTCCTTACGCAGCTCGGGCCGGATCGGATTGCGCGGATGCCGTCACGCACGGAGCTCGGCGTCGAAGCGCTCGCGGAGCGCCTCGACGATCCGAGTCCGGGCGACCTCGGCCTCCTCGTCGGTCAGCGTCCTGTCCGGGGCCTGAAAGACGAGGTGGAGCGCCACGGACTTCCGCCCCTCCCCCACCTGGTCGCCGCGGTAGACGTCGAAGACGCGCACCTCCCGCAGCTCCGTGCCGCCCGTCTCGCGCGCCGCGGCGACGAGGGCGCCGGCCTCCACGTCCTCGCCGACCGCGACGGCGATGTCCTGGCGGTTCGCGGGGTACGTGACGACGTCCTCGTAGAGGATCCGCTCGGGAAGCCGCGAGGCGAGCGCCTCGACGTCGAGCTCGAAGACACCCCACGACCCCTCGAGGTATGTCGGATGGAGCTCCCCGAGCCAGCCGGCGTCGGAAGCGGCCGCCTTCCCTGGGTGAAGCGCGTCGTGGGTCGTCCGGCGGAGCTCGAGCGGCAGGTGCGCCGAGGCATGGATCGCTTCGACGGCCCGTCGCGCCGCCTCGAAGCCGCCCTCGGCGATACCGGCCAGGAGCCAACGCTCCTCGGGCAGCGCCTCGCCGGAGGGCCGGTAGACGTGCGCCAGCTCGAAGAGACGGATCGACTGGTTTCCCGCGTCCACGTTCACCCGTGCCGCGTCGACGAGCCCGTGCAGCAGCGTCGTCCGGAGCACGGCCTGCTCGACGGTCATGGGGTCGAGAAGCCGGATCGCGTTGGGGTCCGGGTCGGACGCGACGAGGCTCCACGTGTAGGCCTCCGAGAAGCCGGCGCCGACGAGGACGTCCTCGAGCAGCCGGCGAAAGCGCTGGTCGGGCGTGAGGTGCCCTGCGACCGAGCGCCGGAGAGGGAGCGTGTGCGGGACCCGATCGAGCACCGCTCGCGCGACCTCTTCGATCAGGTCGACCTCGCGGGTCACGTCGCGCGCCCGGAAGGTCGGGACGGTCACGCGCCAGCCGTCGTCGAGCTCGAACCCGAGCCTGGTGAGGAGCGAGCGCTGCTCTTCCGGCGGGACGTCGAGCCCGATCAGCCGCGACGTGCGCTCGGGACGAACGAGCACGACGGGACGGTCGGGCAGGCCGTCGTTCACGTCGACCGAGCCGGTGAGCTCCGCGCCGGTGAGGTCGACGAGCAGACGGCTTGCGAGCACGGCCGCCGGCTCGGCGGCGTAGGGATCGACGCCCTTCTCCCACTTGTTCGAACCCTCAGTCCGGAGACCGAGCCGCTCCGAGGTTCTCAGGACGCCGATCGGCTCGAAGTTCGCGGCCTCGAGCAGCACCTCGGTGGTTGCATCGGAGACCTCCGACGCGAGGCCGCCCATGATCGCCGCGAGCGCGACGGGGCGTTCGCCGTCCGTGATGAGCAGATCGCTCGGCAGGAGCCGGCGCAGCGTGCCGTCGAGCGTGCGGAGCGTCTCTTCCTCGCGCGCGCGCCGCACGACGATGCGACCGTCCGTGAGGAGAGCGCGGTCGAATGCGTGTAACGGGCTCCCCCAGACGTGCATGACGTAGTTCGTGATGTCGACGACGTTCGAGATGGAGCGCATCCCGGCGAGGTGGAGGCGGCTGCGCAGCCACTGTGGCGACGGGCCCACCGCGACGTTCGCGAAGCCTCGGCCGATGTACCGTGGGCAGCCCTCGAAGTCGTCCACGACGACGTCGACGGTCTGCATCCCGGTCACGGGCGGATCCTCCGGCTCGGGCAACCGCAGCTCCCCGTCCAGCAGGGCGGTGACTTCCCGGGCGATCCCGACCATCGACAGGAGATCGGGCCGGTTCATGGTCGGCAGGACGTCGAGCACGTGGTCGACGAGCGGCAGCACGTCGGCGAGCGGCGTCCCCGGCTCGAGCCCGTCGGGCAGCAGCATGATCCCGGCGTGGTCGGCGCCGAGGCCGATCTCGTCCTCGGCGAGGATCATCCCGCGCGAGACCTCGCCGCGGAGCGGCCGCTCCTCGAGCGGCCCGGGGAATCCGGGCAGCAGCGCGCCGGGGAGCCCGACGGCGACCGTCGCGCCCGCGCCGAAGTTCCAGGCACCGCAGACGATCTGCTGCGGGTCGGGGTTGCCGACGTCGACCTGGCAGAGCTGCAGGCGGTCCGCGTTCGGGTGCGGCTCGGCGGAGACGACGCGCCCGACCCGGAAGTGCGCCAGGTTCCCGGGCGTGTCGGCAACGCCAACGTCGATCACCCGCTCCACCTCGAGCGACGAGATCGCGAGCCGCCGCGCCATCTCGTGCGGCGTCGCCGTCGTCTCGACGTACTCGCGCAGCCAGGAGACGGGGACTCTCAAAACTGCCTCGAGAAGCGGAGGTCGTTGCGCCACAGCTCGCGGAGATCCGGGAACTCGTGGCGGAGCATCGCGATCCGCTCGAGGCCCCAGCCGAACGCGAAGCCCGTGTAGCGCTCGGGGTCGTACCCGACGAACTCGAACAGCTTCGGCTCGACCATCCCCGCCCCGCCGACCTCGATCCAGCCGGAGTGCCGGCAGACGGGGCAGCCGGCGCCGTCGCACACGTGGCAGGACACGTACGCCTCGATCGAGGGCTCCGTGAAGGGGAAGTAGTGCGTCCGGAACTCCGTGCGGCGTTCCTGCCCGAAGAGCGCCTTGAGCAGGAAGTCGAGCGTCCCCTCGAGGTCGGCGAGCGTGATCCCCTCGTCCACGGCGAGCCCCTCGACCTGGTGGAAGATCGGCGTGTGGGTCGCGTCGGGTGTGTCGCGGCGATAGACGCGGCCGAGCGTGACGATGTAGATCGGCGGCTGCTCGGCCTCCATCGTCCGGATCTGCGTGGGAGACGTCTCGGTGCGGAGCACCGTGTCGTCGTCGACGAACAGGGAGTGCAGACGCGACCGGGCGGGATGGCCGGGCGGGAAGTTGAGGCCGTCGAAGTTGTACCGCGTCGATTCGACCTCCCGGCCGTCGACGACCCGGTATCCGAGCCCGAGGAAGACATCCTCCACCTCGCGACGGATCTGGGTGATCAGGTGCAGGTGCCCGCGCTCGTAGCCGCCGACGGGAAGCGTCACGTCGACGCGCTCCTCGAGGAGGCGCCGGTCGAGCTCGGCCCGGGCGAGCTCGGCCTCGCGGTCGGCCACGGCGCTCTCGATCCGCTCGCGCACGGCGTTGAGCGTCATGCCCGTCTCACGGTCGCGCACCTCGCGGAGCGCGAGCTTGAGCTCGCTCTTGCGCCCCAGGTACTCGACGCGAGCGGACTCCATCTCGTCCGTGGACGACGCGGCGGCGACCGCCGCGAGGGCCGCCTGCTCGAGCGCCTCGACGTCCATGGGACGTCCGAGGCTAGCAAGTGACACATTGCAACTTGGTGCTTGAATCGGACGCATGAGCGAGTACGACGCCTTTGCCGCGGTCTACGACGAGTGGACGGGCCCGATCGGTGAGGACGATGTCGACTTCTACGTCTCGCTCGCGGCCGAGGCGGTAGGGCCCGTGGTCGAGCTGGCGGTGGGGAACGGTCGGGTCGCCGTCCCGATCGCCGTGCGGACGGGCCGACGGGTGATCGGGATCGACGTGTCGCCGGCGATGCTTGCCGGAGCGTCCGAGCGCGCCCGTGCGGCCGGCGTCGAGCTCGATCTGCGGCTCGGCGACATGCGGGAGCTGGCCCTCGAGGAGCGGACCGACCTCGTCATCTGCCCCTTTCGCTCGCTCCTCCACGTTCACGGGCACGACGAGCGGCTCCGCGTCTTCCGCGGTGTCTTCGACACGCTGAGCCCCGGCGGACGCTTTGCCTGGAACGCCTTCGTCTTCGACCCCGAGATCGCGGCCGAGCTCGACGGGCAGTGGCGTGAGCAGGGAGGCGTCCGTCACCGCGTCGACTACGACCACGACGAGCGTCGGATCGACCTCTCCCTCGAGGGAGGCCCGACGATCCCGCTCTGGTGGGCCGACCCCGCGGAGTGGGACCGGCTCGTCGAGGAGTCGGGCCTCGAAGTCGAGGCGCGCTACGGTTGGTTCGACCGCAGCCCCTTCGACGAGTCGAGCCGCGAGGCGGTCTACATGGCGCGGAGGCCGGCATGAGCACCGACGCGCTGTACGACAGGATCGCCACGATCTACGACCCGTGGTCGGTCTCCGTGACCGAGGACGTCGAGCTGTACGTCGCCGAGGCCGTCGCCTCGGGCGGGCCGGTGGTCGAGCTGGCGGTCGGAACGGGCCGGATCGCCGTGCCGGTCGCGAAGGCGGGTATTCGCGTGATCGGCGTCGACCAGTCCTCCGCGATGCTCGCCCGCGCACGCGAGTACGCGGAGCGGGAAGGCGTCTGGGAGCTCGTCGACCTCCGCCAGGGCGACCTGCGCGAGCCGCCGGTCGACGAGCGCGTCCCGCTCGTGACGGTCCCGTTCCGCTCCCTGCTGCACATGGTGGACGAGGAGCAGAAGCTGCGCGCGCTGCGGGCCGCGGCCTCGCTTCTCCTGCCCGGCGGCCGGCTCGTCTTCGACGTGTTCGCCCCGAGCCGGGAGGACATCGAGGAGACGGACGGGCTCTGGCTCGAGCGCGAGCCCGGGATCTTCGAGCGCGCGGACTGGGATCTCCGCACGCGAACGCTCGCGCTCTCCGTGCGCGGCAGCGAAGAGGCGACCACGTTCGAGCTCCACTGGCTCTCGGCTCCGGAGTGGCACCATCTGATCGAAGAAGCCGGCTTCGTCGTCGACGACCTCTACGGCTGGTTCGACCGCCGGCCCTACGAGGGCGGCGAGGACCAGATCTGGGTCTGCCGGCGTCCGCGCTGACGCGAGAAGGGCATGCACCCGCGTGGCTTCAGCCTCGCCCCGCTTGGGTTCAGAGCACCTCGACGTCGTCGCCGACGCGCACCGTGCCCGGCTCGAGCACCTCGGCGTAGACGCCGATACAGGCCTCGCCCTCCACGTCCCCGCGTGCGGCAACGAGCTCGCGGAGGACATCGCGGTCCCGGCAGCCCGTGTCCGGGCTCGCCGACGGGACCGCGCAGCGGGGGGTCGGCCTGCCCACGAGAAGGAGCGCCTCTCCCGCCCGCACCCGTCTGTCGGTCCACCGCTCCTCGCCGAGCGCGTCGGGGCCGTCGAGCTCGAGCAGCATCCGAAACCGGCGTCCGTCGCCGTCGATCAGCGCGACCGACGCGTGCGAGATCATGGTCGCCGGGCGCGAGTCCGTCGCCCAGGCGCCGTTCGTCCGCTCCACGAGCGTCAACGAGCGTCCGACGAGGTCCGACAACGCGTCCGCCCACGGGCCGACGACGACATGTCCGTGCACGTCGCGCCCGTAGACCGTCACCGTGACGTCTTTCCCGCGGACCACGTCTCCCTCGACCGCCTCACCGCCGGGGAGCGTCAAGCCGAGCACGCGCGACCCGGGATCCCACTCCGCCGAGGCCCGCACGAGGGAGGTGTCGCGCTTGCCGTTGTAGAGCCGCAGCCCGTCGTCCACCAACAGGAAGCGCCGATCCTCACGTGCGCCGTCCGGCCCGAGCTCGACCTCCTCCGGGTGGTGGAGGCGAAGGCTCTTCACCGGCGTGACGTTGATGCGGGCGACCTTCGCGATGGTCATACCGGCGGGCGATGCTACAGAGGCGGGTGGACGCGACCGCCGGCCGACGCATAGGATCGCCCGCGAATGGTCTGGATCATCGTTCTCCTCGTGATCGTCGCGCTGATCGTGATCGCGCTGATCGCGCTCTACAACCGCTTCGTCCGCTACCGCAATCGCGTCGACAACGCGTGGGCGCAGATCGAGGTCCAGCTCAAGCGCCGGTGGGATCTGATCCCGAACCTCGTCGAGACGGTCCGCGGCTACGCGGCGCACGAGCGCGGCACGTTCGAGGCCGTCACCGAGGCGCGGGCCAACGCCCAGCGGGCGCAGGGTCCGGCCGACACGGCCGCAGCCGAGGGCATCCTCGGTCAGGCGCTCGGCCGGCTGTTCGCGGTCGCGGAGGCGTACCCGGAGCTCCAGGCGGACGAGAACTTCCGTCAGCTGCAGAGCGAGCTCGCCGAGACGGAGAACCGGATCGCCGTCTCGCGGCAGGTCTACAACGACACGGTCCTCACCTACAACAACGCGATCCAGACGTTCCCGGGCGTGGTGCTCGCCGGGCCGTTCGGCTTCGCGAAGCGTGAGTTCTTCGAGACGGACGAGACGCAGCGCGAGGCGCCGCGCGTCGACTTCTCGCCGGGCGCCGGTCCGGCGGCCGCATCCGTGGAGCCGCCGCCGTCGACGACCCCCGTGCCTCCCGTCGCGCCCGCCGAGCCCGAGGCGGGCGGCTCGAGCGCGCCCGGTGGCACGAGCTAGGAAGGCGCTCGCGCTCGCGGCGGTCGCGGCCGCCGCGCTCACGCTCACCGGCGTCGCCCAGGCCCAGAGCTACGAGCTCGTCTCGAGCGACGTCCAGGCGACCGTCCGACCCGACGGCTCCGTCGCGGTCGACGAGGCGATCACGGTCGCCTTCTCGGGCTCCTTCACCTACGGATTCCGGGAGATCCCGCTGCGCTCCGGCGAGCGCATCGACGAGATCGGCGTCTCGGAGAACGGTAGGCCGTTCCAGCCCGGCGCGCCGACCGACCTCGAGCCGGGCGGCCCGGCCGGGACGTTCGGCGTCGCCGATCTCGGCAAGCGCATTCGGGTGGTGTGGCGCTTCCAGTCGGACGGCTTCCAGCAGCGGACCTTCAAGGTCCACTACCGCTTCACGGGCCTCGCGGTGGGTTACGACGACGTCGTCGACGTGAACCTCAAGGTCTGGGGCGACGAGTGGAAGCAGCGCCTCGGGCGCCTCACGGCGACCATGACCGGCCCAGGGGACGTCGTCAGGGCCTGGGGGCATCCCGTCTGGGTGCGCGGCGATGTCACGCTGAACGGGCACTCGGCCCTGCTCCGGGCGCTCGACGTCGACGCCGGCCAGTTCGTCGAGCTCCGGGCCCTCTATCCTCGCCAGTCGTTCACCTCGACGGCGGGCATGAAGGTGCAGCGGGGGAACGGGCTCGGCAAGATCACCGCGGAGGAGCGCGACGACGCGCGGGCCTACGAGCGCGACAAGGAGCGGATCGACTCTGCGATCGCTCACCCGTGGCGGACGGCTCTGATCCTCCTTGCGATCGGTGCGCTCCCCGCGCTCGCGATCTCGACGTTCGTGTTCTGGCGGTTCGGGCGCGAGGTCGAGACGGGCTACGACCGCGAGTACGAGCAGGAGCCGCCGACCGACACTGCACCCGCGCTCGTGCCGACACTGCTGCGGCAGGGCGGTGAAGCCGGCTCGTTCGAGTTCACGGCGACGCTCTTCGACCTCATCCGCCGGGGGCACTACTCCGCGGGGCAGGTGACGACGGAACGGAGCCTCTGGGGTGGGCTGCGCCAGGAGCACGTTGCGGATCTCGACCTGTCGCGCGGCACTCCGGTCGAGCTGACCACGTGGGAGAAGTCGGTCACCTCGGTCGTCGACGACGTGCTCGACGGCGGCAGCACGCGCCTGTCCGAGTTCCGCGGCAAGATCGAGGACGAACGCTCCTCGATGGCGCCTCGGTTCGAGGGGTTCAAGGCGGCCGTCGAAGGCGAGGTGACGAACCGCGGCTGGTTCCGGTCGATCGGCCTCGTGCCGCTGATCCTCGGCATCGTCGTGTTCGCGGCCATCGGGGCGCTGGTCGCGTACATCGCGATCGACGGCTGGCGTTCCGTGTACCCCCGGTGGAGCGACGTCGTGCTGCTCGCGCTCGGCGTCGCGGCCTTCGTCAACGCTGCGGTGCTGCTCGGCGCCACCACCCGCCGCAAGCTCTGGCGCCGCCGCTCCGGTCCTGCCGCGCTCGAGGCGGAGCGCTGGGACGCCTTCCGACGCTACCTCCAGGACTTCCCGCGGCTCCAGGAGGCGCCGCCCGCGACCCTCCAGCTCTGGGAGCGGCTGCTCGTCTACGGCATCGCCTTCGGGATCGCGGACCGCGTCCTCCAGGCCGCGCACATCGCGATGCCCGAGGCGATGGCCCAGGCGAGCTCCGTCTACTGGATCTCGGGCCAGGGCAACCTCGGCAGCGGCGCCTCGGCGATGTCGATCGGCGACCTCGCCTCCGGCTTCGGTTCGGCCCTCGCGCCGCCCTCGTCCGGCTCCGGCGGCTTCGGCGGCGGGTTCTCCGGTGGAGGGGGCGGCGGAGGCGGCGGAGGCGGCGGAGGGTTTGGCTGACCCAGGGGACTGGCCCCGAAGGGGCCCGTCCCCCGCGATGCATACGAGGGTCGGTTGCGCTTTGGGTCAGACGCGGCGCGACGCCTCGTACAAGGCAATCGCTCCCGCCGCAGCCACGTTCAGCGACTCGGCTTCGCCGCACAGCGGGATCGTCGCCCTCTCGCACTCCGCCACACGTTCGTCCGGCAACCCGGCGCGCTCTGCGCCGAGCAGAAACGTGACCGGCGGCGAGAGATCCACCTGCGCGACCGGCTCGCCGCCATGCGCGACGAGCGCCACGCACCGTCCGCGGCGGTCGTCCCAGTCGAGGAGCGGCACGCGGAAGATCGCACCTGCGGAGGCACGCAGCGCCTTCGGGGACAGCGGATCGGCGCACCCGTCGGAGAGCGCGATGCAGGCGCCGAAGGCGTCCGCGGTGCGGACCAGGGTCCCGACGTTGCCGGGATCGGCCAGACGCCACAGCGCGAGACAGGTGTCGCGACCGCCGGCCGGGAGGTCGGCGCGCCGATAGACGCCGATCGCGCGGGCCGGGTGCGGCAGCGTCGAGACGCGCGCGAGCAGCTCCGCCTCTACCGTCTCGCCCGCGACGAGCAGATGGACCGGCTGGATCCCCGCCTCGCGGGCGGCGGCCACGAGATCCTCTCCCTCGACGGCGAAGAGGCCGGTCTCCTCACGATGCTTGCGTTGCCCGAGGAGC
>Ga0157302_10000076_pt1 | contig 15061 bp, 14 predicted proteins | sample NitcycUS103311B2_FD_108381 | JGI IMG/M metagenome (GOLD analysis project Ga0157302, IMG submission 108381) | Soil microbial communities from Arlington Agricultural Research Station in Wisconsin, USA - Nitrogen cycling UWRJ-S103-311B-2 | ecosystem: Environmental > Terrestrial > Soil >... | reverse complement strand
GGTGAAGAATTTGCAAATGTATTTGTTGACATTGCAAAAAAAAATGGACCTCTGCAGTGGCTGGCACAAGGAACACTTTATCCTGATGTAATTGAAAGTGGAGTTTCAAAAGGACCAGCAGTAGTTATTAAAACACATCATAATGTTGGTGGTCTTCCAAAATGGCTTAATTTAAAAGTAATAGAACCATTAAGTAGCTTGTATAAAGACGAGGTTAGAAAGGTTGCAAAATTACTATGCGTTCCCGATGAACTCTTAAAAAGACATCCTTATCCAGGTCCTGGTTTAGCAGTTAGAATAATCGGAGAAGTGACCGATGAAAAGATACGTATTGTTAGGTATGCAAGCAAGATAGTGGAAGACGAGTTGACTGCTGCTGGATTATACGATAAAGTCTGGCAGGCATATGCTGCAGTAGGTGATGACAGGGCCGTAGGAGTTCTGGGAGACGAACGGGTTTATGGTCACATTGTCATAATTAGAGTCATAGAATCACTTGATGCAATGACCGCGGATTGGACTCGATTGCCATATGACTTAATTGAAAAGATAAGCAATAGAATTACCAATGAGATCGAAGATGTGACATGGGTCACGTATGCTGTTTCAAGCAAGCCTCCTGCGACCATAGAGCCTCAATAAATTAGTATTGACCATCTCCACAAAAACACGCTTTGTCCAGTAATAAATCTAAATTCCATATAAATATAATAGGAAGGTCTTAGTCAGGCATATTCCCAATCAAGGCAAAGCTTAGTATGTTTTCTCTGTGTCTCTCGCTTAATACCATCCAAACCTTATCTTGAACTTGATATATAAAAATAAAAGATAACGGATAAGAACATAAATCTTATTCTTAGTCAGTTTTCTTATCCTCATTAGTCTATATTTTAGGAATGACACATCTACTACATCTTGTGTTCTATTATCCGATCTGTATTAACTGATCCACCAAATCTCTCTTATTATTCGGATCTCTTACATAGTATTCATATTATTTGCAAGTATGAATGCTAATTGATTCATTATAAAATAAGGCAGCAGATTGCTTACTGCCCGAGTTAAGCCAAATCTCATAGATGAGTCTTATTTATAATGCTATTTCTCCCTTCTTTTAGATCTTTAGTTTTTTCCGGCAGAGATATTATCTTCTTTTATTTCATCTAATTGATTTTCATCTTCTTGTTGAATAGATATAATTTTAGCACCATCTTTAGTAACTATCAGTCTATATATCTATTAGCATCAATTCTTACTATCAAAAAATCGCCTGATTTAAAAGGGAAAAGATTATCCTCCACAAAAGCCTTTTCTAGAAAGATTGAATGTCTTACCGTATATTGATTTTTAGATTTATACACCACCTTATACAATTTTGTTTTGTATAACTGTGCCTATCTATAAGAAAATCATAAATATATATGCATACTTTTGTATGGTCATTAGTATAATTCTTTAACATTATTATTATGAATACTTATGTATGCACTTGGTTTATCTACAAAGACAAGGTTTATCTATAATCATCAATGTAAACAATGTAGGATGGTCTTCAACCCTAAAAATGAAGATACATTGCTACTTACAGATGATAATATCGACACAGCATTATACGAGGCAGAAGGAAAGTTACAGGCATCCCAAAGTTGCTAGCTATCAATCTCATCATGATTTACAGTATTATGAGGATAGTTATAGTATATCCTTATTATTAGGATATTTATATGCTGAAATAAAATATCATCTTTGGATAATCACCTTATACCTCAATTCTTTTTAATAACTCAAAAGCATCATTAACAGATATAGGTTCTGTATAGGGATTTCTAATGTAAAATGAGGCACAGACATTGGAGAATATTAACCTTTCTGTAGTGTCAAACCCAGCCAAATGGCCAATGATATCTGCAGCGTCCCAGGAATCACCAGCTCCCGTCAAGGTCGTTGCTTCAGCTTTGATCGTATGAGCAATTGCAGTCTCTCTACCATTTGACCATGCGGCACCTACTCTCGTGTGCAAATCAATGCTGATTCCAATTTTGTTTGCGAGCCTCTTTGCGGCATTTCTCACATCCTCTATGCTATAATTATTTGATGGTATAAGGGAATCAAAGCCCACAACAGCGGCTAGAGAATTACATTCATTTTCGTTTATACTCAAAATATCAATAATGTCTGAAATCTTTGCTAATGAGTCTCGAAATTCTTGTTTCCTGGTCTCAATGTCTGCTGGGTCAATGAAGTGAAGAGCTTTTGGTGAATTTCTATATGCATATTCTGCAAGTTGTGTTCCCTTTAAGTTGCTGGCCCAGTTGACAACTATTACTCCATCGGCATTTTTTAAAATTTTTAGGTCATCATCAGAATTAATCCGATCGGGACCAAAATTTATATTATCTCCTACGTCACTTACCATTACATTTGCTTTAAAACCTTTTTCATTTAGAAATTCAAATGCCGTAGTAAGGCCATGTTTTCCATTTTTAATTCGAAGAGTTACTTTATCTCCAAACTTTGAAAATATATATTTAAGCATGGCTGATCCAGTTTCATCTGAAATCGTAAAAAGCGTAACCTTTGCCCCGAGCTTCGCAAGACAATATGCAACATTTACTGCATTTCCTCCTTTGACATCAACAGTGGGAATGCCACGGACACTGCCGCCGCCAAACTTAGTTTTTTGAGTTAAAGTGTGAAAGAATTCTTCTTTTGATTTTAATTTTATAATACGATCAACAAAGAAATCGGGCATTACAACAACAGAATTCATATAATGATAGTATCTATGTAATTTTTCAGAAATAGAAGATTTAATTTCTGACATTGTAGATATACAGAATAATGATTTATTATGTCTATGTGTTTAACTTTTTTATAGGGGAAAAGAATATCTATAAATCGAGATTATACTCTTGTTTGTAACTGCTTAATTTCAAAATGATAATGCTACTAGCATCAATCCCTGATTCTATAACTCTAATTTCCAAGATTTTCTATGCACGTTTTGACTATTTAATGTATTCATATATTCTTGCGCAGGTTTAACCCATTATTATTAATATTATGTTAATAATGGCCACATTTGTAAAATATTGTAGTATAGATATCCTTATTAAGTATTTTACTACTATGTAACAGAAGGAAATCAGTATCTTAGAAAAATCTTCTCTACTACGAACCTCAAAGTACTTCTTGTATTTTGTTTGTATTAATAAATTATTATGGAATATTTTTTCGAGTAATTTATACAATACATCAAACTATCCAGATATGACGAATTTGTTAAAAGTGGAATATATAAATATCAAATGATTCACCATTTTTTTAAATAAGAATATGTATATACTTTGCAACTACACTTGCTATCGGAGGAATAAAGTATTGATAATATCCAAATACTTCCATCGCAGTAGATAATGGGGATGTCTGAAAACAAAAATCATGATAATGACAATAACTACAGTAAGAATAATGAAAATGTGAATGTATCGATAACTATTGGAGATATAAAAGTACAGTTCAATGGTTCTGCACAATCAGTTATGATATCTGTCATTAACTTTTTAACAAAACAGGTTCCAACGATCGACCTAGCAAAGAAAATCTCGTTAAATTATGCGGCGACTGAACTTATAGAAACATATTCAAATCTAATCAAAATTACTCCAGAAGGTCCTAGAGTAATTCCTGCGTTAGATGTAGAACCAGGAATGAAAAAATTATCTGATAAAGAGACAGTTGCTCTCCAGCTGATAGCATCAAAAATTGCAAAGGATATTGGAAAAATTTCAGATGATGCAATGCAAGCATCTAAAATCCAATCTGCAATGGCGATCAACTCAAAATCTGTTAGTTCAAGACTATCGGAATTGGTAAAGGCAGGATATGTAGCAAGAGAAAATACAAAGGATGACTCTGCTGTAGTTTATAGAATTACTACTTTAGGCATTCACTGGTTAGGATCTACACTAGCTAAAAGAACAAAAACAACCTCATCATAATCATCGTTATAGTGGAGATTCAGAAGGCGGTCTCTTCTGAATATATCGATAATTTCTCATTGTTCCGATTCTGCTTAGAATACTTTCTCGTACCATATCTGTAAGTGAATGCGATACTGCTGTCCTGTCATAATTGTAGCCACGTCTTGATATCTCTTCATGAACCTCTCCCAATAGTTTATCTGTCCCAAAATATCCTTCATACCATAATGTTTCAAGTATACCTCTACATGTTATTCCTCCCTTTGTTATCTCCTTACGTTGTAATTCTATGGCACTTATTGTCTGTATTTGACTGATACCGCTTGAATTAATTCGCAATTTTAGAGAATCTATCTCTTTTTTCAATTCGGTAATTTGAACATTCAAATTTGGATCAGTGATAGTGGGAGTATCAATACTAGAAAGAACATGTTCTACTACTTGTTTAACTTTACTCTCCAGACAGGTTATTTCAACCTCCCAATCCCGATGTTTTAATCTGATCTTAACTTCAACGGGTGAAGTTGGTAGCGATTCGGTCATAGGAGAGACATACAACATTGACAATTTGCTTTCACATAAACTTGTTGCTGAATATATTGTTCATGTTGCGCAACATTAATAAACATGCTTACCATTATATTGCTGAACAACATGGCCACGCAATTAAATCTTGCTTCTTGTGGTATTGACTTCAATGAGTTTGGACAGATTTTTAACCAGTCACTGAACCAATGTCTGTCATCCAGATTAAACGATATGCTTAAAGGCAAAAAGATCATTTTTAGTGGGGATGAAAAAAGTCTTATTCCAGTTGATGGCTGGGGCATTAGGTCTGATCCTTATTGTACAACAACAATAACAACTATTCAGCCAATTCAAGATAATACAATCGTATCTGCAGTCGATTCTAGCAGTATCCAAATAGGGGAAACGGAAGAAGGTTCTCTTTATAGCGTAAAGAGCGGAATTGCAATAGCTATTAGCGGCAAGGCGCTAATGCATTTCAAAATTGGACCTGTGTTGTTTTACTTGAGCAATGAAACTATTAGACATTCTGAACTTGACCATAGACTAGCAAAGCTTGTCTTGTTAGACAGTGACTCGGCAAAACGATTGATCAGAGTCCGAGTTGAAAGAGCAATACAGATGGAACTTTCAAAGCAATTTAAGAAATCTATAATCCTCATCGATGGATCATTGAAGTCATCTGTGTTTGAGGACAAAAATCAGAGTATTAAAAATGTGGTGGAGAATTGTTCTCTTTGCAAAAATTCCATCATTGGAATCAGCAAGAATACTAGATTCAAAATTCTCGACAGATTTTCAAATCCCCTTACAAAGATCCGTGAACCTGCATATATGGATGTTGAGTTAATTATTAAAAGCCTGATTCGAAACAGTATAGGCAACAATCTTCTTGTAAGACTTGGAAATAATAACAGTCCTATATTGCGTGTAGATGTTGTTACAATTAATGGTAATAAAGATGAGGCACTTGGGAAATTACTTGGAAATGACTCAATAGCTGCAGGCTATCCTGAAACACTGCGACTTGCGCATCACATATCGACTTTTACTCACACAGAGGTATCTTGTCTTAGGGGCTATGTATTGAGCAACTATGATGTAACAGAGATTGCATCTGAAGATATCCGCAGAACTTTACTTGGTTCAATCACGGTATGAAGATCTTATCAAAAAATGGCAATGAACTTGTCATGTTGGCAATGATATCAGATACAGCTATTAAGGGTGATTACTTGTTAATTGAAGATGAAAAATCAAAGAGAAAGATGATTGTTCAGATATATGATGAAGAGTATCTCTCTTCCCAATCTTTGATTGAAGATATTGTAAAAGATGAGGTGGTAATCGCATCAAGTACAGAAAGTCTACATGATCCTCTCAACATTGGAAGTCTGTCAAGGATGCTTAGAGATGCGAGACTGTTTCGAGCAAAAATAAGAGCAGCCATAGATTTGTCAGATAAATTATCAAGCGACGTTACATGGCTTCCATCTAGAGTATATTCTAAAGTAAGGCGTTTGAAAATTTCGGAATTAGGTTTGTTTCTTGGGAGGAGGGGGGTCTTTCCTATTCCTATTGGCAAGGCCGGAGGAGATAATGAAGATTTTGAAATCTATGCTGAGGACCTCGATGGCAAGCTAAATATCATTACTGGAAAAAAAGAATCTGGTAAGTCACATCTTTCCAAGCTGCTTGTTAAAACGTTAGTACAGCATGGAGCATTTGTCATTATATTTGATCTGAATAATGAATATGGGGGACTGGCATGGAACCAGGACGGGTCTCCATCTTCAATTCAGGATCAGATAATGGTACTTGAACCAGGAAATGGATTGAAATTCTCGCTTGATTATTGTGGCAAGGCTGCTATCTCTAGCATGCTCAAAAATGCACTTGATATGCCAGCAGCTTCATTGCGTGAGTTCTTCAGAATCTGGGACTCACTTGAAAATAAGCAAACGCTAGGTATTGGATCTTTGGGTAACGCGATAAATACTTGCAATATTAACGAGCTTGTACGGGATGCACTTATCTCTAGATTTCATGTAATTCAGTCGTCTCGATTATTTTTAGACAAGTGTAATGATGATGAGGAATTAAGGTTTGAAAAAGTGATTTCAAAAAAGTGCAAAGGCACTGCAATGATAGTTAATATGGGTAAAGTAACGCCAATCGTAAGAAAAATGATTGTAGAGTTGGTGTTGAGCAAACTAGTGGATTTGCTCGAGAAGCTCATAATTCCTCCGATCTTCCTATTTGCAGAGGAAGCCCACCTCTATATTAGAGACACATACTGGGAAGATATTATCACAAGAATGAGACATTTCGGAATCTATACCACATTTATCACAAACCAGCCAGATGTTATAGGCGACGGAATTTACCGGCAAGTAGATAATATTTTCTTGTTCAATTTTATTAATGAGACAGACTTGGATAAAATATCAAAAGTATCATTAGCAGATAATGACACTATCCGTTCAATAGTTAGAACGCTGCCTCAGCGTCATTGCTTATCTATTGGGAAGGTCGTACGTGATTTACCTATCGTTGTGAAGATTGCAGCAACAGAAGTGCTGATGCTTGGAGAGACAAAAAAATTCTTTAGATAATAATAAATAGATATGTCTTATCATTATTTTTAATATTTCTAAATGATGGCTACCTGTCCTCGTTTCTTTGTGCCTATGTCTACTGCCTCTATTATTGGTGAGACGAAAATCTTGCCATCGCCTGCTGAGCCAGTACCTACTGTGTCCACTATCGTCTTGATGACCTTATCTACTTCCGAGTCTTCAACTATTAGGAGAATATTGGCTCTAGCTGAAAATTCAGAGGTAAATCTTCCGGTTCCCCTGTCGGTTTCAACGATCGGTTTTTCTCCTTTACCCCTACCTTTTGCATCAAGAATAGTGCATCCACCCACTCCTGCTTTCTTTAATGCTTCATTTGCAGCTATGACCTTCTCGCTACCGATAATAGCTTCTACACGTTTCATGTTTGCTATAAAAGGATCTTACAATATAAGGTTTTCAAATAATACTTGTAATTAGATCTGATGAACATATAAAGACGTATCTATCATTGCTTCAACTTTTGTTATCTTCCTATGCAGTTGGCTGGGCTCCAAAGTTAGATTCGCTAGTACATTCATAAAATCGGAATTTGCAATATGCAATAAATCTGGATACATTTCATTTCATAATGCCTTTATCTATTGTTATATTCAACATATCACAAAATGACTCGATAGATACAAAAGAACATGTAAAAGGTTTTTGCTCTGCGCTATAATATATATAACAACGATGGACAAGAAAATAGCTACTCTAATTGCAATTGGTATAGCCATGACAGCCTTAGTATACTTAGGATTACAAAATTCGTTAAAAGTGCCGGCATTATTTTATGCACCATTATCATCTGAAGCCGCAGTTGCGATTGTTGCACAAAAACAGAACCTTACCCAATATAATATAAACGATTTCTCAATAAGGTACGTCTATATCAAAGGTGATGGATCTCTGTTTGAGTCTGATGTAAATTCTAATTCGATTGGGAAATATCTTGGTAAGACGGAGACAACAATAACAACAGCAAATTATTTTTCATGGGAAGTTAAAAAAAATAATTATGCTTACTATGTAGATAGCGCCACTGGTGAAATTGTCGCCAAGTCAAAGAACAACTAAATCCCTTAATTGGGTCCTTCACCAAATTTAAAGATAGTACCTTGTTGGTTCGAACTTCGATAGGGTCTATCGACTATTCATTATTCATCTGTTGTCCGCATTCATGTAGTAAATCAAATCAAGCAAGCTGTAGCAGTATCATATAATAGTTTATATTCACAGGTAAAAAATTATTCTTTATTTTAAGAACGTTGATAAGTAAGTAAAATTACATAGAAATAAGTATTATATTGACAGAAAACTCTGTCAGAAATATTGACACTCTCAGAGAAATGGAGTCTCTAAAGCATGAATATCAAATCCGCTGTAGCCACTATGAGCTCGAATTTTTGTCAAAAGACAAGCGGATTTGTTGTGCAATTTGCAGCAAAAACTGGTCTTTTCTAGAAGACCGAGGCTATTCAACGCCTAAAGAAATTTACACAGCGGATAAAGAATAATTAAAAACACATTGACCGAACACGAATATTGTCTGTAATACAGATTAGGTGCATTCTAAAGAGAACAGTGAAATAATAATTCCTTCAATCTTCATTTTTACACTCAATCCTGACAGAATAATTATTTCATCACCTGACAAGGATTTTCTGAAAACTTAAACTCTAGGATATCATATAACTATAGTAGGCAAATCAAAGGTATAATACTAACCAATTTTACAGTAATGTGTTATTATTTGCTTTGTCGTTGAGACCATTATTTGGAGAGAATAAAAAAGTAGTGGCAGCACCTTCATTAGGAGGCATATGCATAAGAAATTTGTCCCTCCCCTATATTTATCTTTAACAAGAACCGATCCAAAAAATGTAATGACAGTAACAGTAGGTAAAAGCTTCAATTGCTAAGAGAATTAAATGAGCTGAAGATAATCCCATATTTTTTGATAATATTATTGTAGGCATGTATCGATAGCTTCACAAACTATCTTCTCTAAAAAGGGGATAAGTCCTATCCACATTAAGATAATGACTAGGATCTGCTAGACTTGTATGGGTTCTAACACCAGATAAGAAACTAGACATACCTTCGTCAACAGCACAGGATAAATCTTCTTATACATATTCCATGTGACAATGTATATAATGTATCTTTGGTTACTTTCTGAAAATGTTTAAGTCGGCAGTAGTAGGAATACCACCCTGAGACTATTCGTATACAAGAAAATGTCTGAACTCACGGAAGAATTTTTCTAATCTGAATTGTGTATTGTGATTTTCTTAACCTCCTCGTGCTATGTAATAAAAGGTAGATATAAAATCCTAAACAGTTGAGAGAGTTAAGATACTTCTAGCTAGCAGCGTCTACTCGCTCAACAAACTCGATCTGTTGTAACTTCTTTATTTGCTTCATTATGGCAAAGCTACAGGATTTGTTGTTGCCAATGCAGCACCATTTTTCTTATGATCTGATACAAATCTATAGCGTCATCTATTACGGCAGCATTAGCAACTAGATCCAGAGTAGATCCGGCTTTATAACCAAGCAAATAAGGTACAGTTATGGTTTTCTCAATCAGAGTTTTCTCTGCATATAGATTTCCTTCATCGTACTTAATGTAAGTATCAATATTAATACAATCCCAATAGCTATGGATGCCTGAATAATAGATGTAATCAACCTGTCGATTCTATCTCTAAATAAAACAATGTCTATCGGAACTACAATAATTATCAGAAATGCTGCCACTGTCAATATCATTATCCACATTATTGTAATAAATCCCATTAGACCTGCAGGTCTCATAAATGTAGTACTCCTGATAGAAAAGAATATTGAATAACAATTGAAATGAATGCCAGCATTGAAGTAAATATTGCCAGTTTGAATATTTGATAGCCGATCTCTTTTTCTGAAAGTGGACCGTCCAACAGGATTAATCTAACTAGTGTAATAGGTGCATTCTTTTCTTTTGTTGCCGCTAACTTAAAATCATCCGTCAAAACTACAGGTCGAACTTTAACTTGTCTATGCTCAACAATTTTCTTGACGGTAGCAAGAAACAAAAATGAATTCATTACTGCAGGCAAAAGAGCAATAGTTCCTATGATTTCAGAATTGCCTATAATTGCAACTGCCCCATACATTGCACCCATTAACAAAGTACCTGAATCTCCTGGAAATATTTTACTTGGGTATTTGTGATATTTATAAAATGCAATTGTTCCAAAAAGCAAAGGAAGTGCAGCAATGAATGCTTCATTGCTGCCAAAGATAGCTATACTGGCTAAAAGTGGAATCATAGCAATTATTACAAATCCAGTGGCTACGCCATTAAAAACATCGATCGAGTTAATGGTGTTGCCAACAGTTGAAATGATCACTAGTATAAGCGGGATGTATAACAGTGGAATAAACACACTACCAAATACAAGATTGAGATGAGTTCCATGAGCTCCTAAAACTATCAACGGGATCGCCGCTGCTATTAAAGCGATAGGCTTGAACCACCCTGGCATAACTTTTCTATCATCAATGAATCCGACAATGAACGCAATTACAGAAGTGAATAAAATAGCAATTACTTTTATATTCAACGTTAGCAGATAAAGAACAATTTCAGCTACTGCGATTCCGATAAGTAACACTGGTCCAGCTGGTCTTGGAACAGGGGGTTTATCGGGTTTATGATAATCTTCTACTACTTCGCCTTTCGCTATCAATGAACTGATTATTTTAGGTGTTGTAAATAGTATGACAAAGAAGGAGATCGCAGATACAGTTATCCCATAAATTGGAATATTATATCCAGAATAGACATCTAGCATTTGTTACTTCTAGCTCCAGTTGTATGTTATATATTTGGATGAGCATTTCTGATGTTTGTCTTTTAGATATATATAGAGGTCAGATAATAAATAATGAAGTCTATCAATATAAATTAGACTTGACAGAAAAACCTACAAGTATGACAATAGCTCGGAGCAAATTTCAAACGCTCGACGGTCCTGCTGTAGGTTTTTAATCATAGTTGATATGCGCTGTTATAATTTTAGCTTTAAAATACTTCTTTCGTTATATGCTGCTACATATTTTGGTGTGAAAACGGTCATCACCAATTTTTCATTTATCAAAATAACATATGAAATAATTCTTTGTCTAGAATATAAAAGTATTAAAATTCATTTGTCCCTCTTATTAGATAGAGATGAAAAAAGCAAATGTGGCTATTGCATTAGCGATGGCTATAGAATTGGTATTTGTAATTACAGGCAGTCTCGTCTCCGTATCTCCTCTGTTTGCACAAACAAATGAGACAAATCGAGCTCCAACTTATGATAATATAACCCCAAGTGGCAACACGGCGGCAACAACAACAACAACAAAAACACCTAATAATAATACATTCTCTGCTACCGGCTCAATAAGTTCATTGATTTATCTAACTGGAAAAAAAACTTCTAACAGTCCAGCTGACATTGATCCTTTAAAATTGACTGCTGAGAAAAAATTTAGTCTATCGGGTAATTGGAGTTTAAGTGTCAATGAAGGAAAAGTAACAAATTTTGCAACGAAATTTAGTAATATCCTTAATGACGGCACACTCTGGCATACCCATGAGCTAACTAATTGGAAAGCCATCAACAATACAATAGTTCGTTTAACTCCAGATAAAAGTGCTTTAATCGCGGGAACTGTTGATATCAAATTAAATGGTACTGACATATGGAATGATATAAAAACAAATATTTTGATTACTAAAGGAAAAGTAATTGCTATTACTCTAGACAATGAGGCTATGGCAAATCACTTTTATGGACAGCCGATCTACGGAGTTGTTCGATCAATAAAAGATGCACGTGGCAACGAGATGTTAAATACACAACAACTGCAAGCAATGCAGCGATTACATTGAGAATAACAACCGCTTCAAGTTGTTAGACCTCACTTCTCTTTCTTCACATGTTTTTCTTTTAGCTTGTTTGCTACTGCAGGACCAATTTTTGGAATGGCAGATAATTTTGATTCTGATGCTTCTGCAACTTTTTTAATATCTGTAAAACCAGCATCATACAAGGCTCGAGCCCTTATTCTACCGATTCCCTCAAGTGTAACGAGTGGTAAGAGTTCCTCTTTTATGCCATATTTTACTCGAATTCGAAGATCGTGTATTGATACCAACAAATCTTCGCGTTTAAGTAACTTGGCGACCTCGTATAAGGAGTAAGTGAGCCAATCACTGATCTCTACCATTCTATGCATATCACCGGGTTCAACTCCAATCTTGTCATTTAACACTCTATCGCTAGTTTCATTAATCCACTCATAAAGTGCCCATAAGCTTCTTGAGCAATCATATTCACTTATCTGACAAAATAATTCGTTGCTATGTTGTTGGATTATCGCATACAATTCTTCGTAGTCTTTTTTTCGTAATGATAGTTTTGGGTAAAAGTCAGCACTATTTGTAATCAGATGTAGAAAGCCTATAGTATAGTTACTGTTACCATTGTTTTTATATGTAGACATGTGTTTAATTGACTCGATTGATTTTCTAAATTCTACTGCAGTCAGTGGGTCGATATAGAGTAGTGATGCACGTCTTCCAAATTCGGTTGCAATAAATCTGTCATTTTTTGATTTGATAAGATCCTCAGATTCAAGATAGACTAATGCAGCATCGACTTTGAAAGATACAGTTGATTTTCTATATTGCTGAGCAAATAACGTGCTTCCGAATAAATCGTAAATTTCAAATTTCTTCATTCCAGGAGCGCTGGCAATAGTACTCAAAAGGTGAACTCTTATCGCTCTGTCATTTGTTAGTTGCGAGCGTAGGGGCTCCGGAGTACCAAGGATATAATGATCATAGAGATCTTGTGCGCTGGCCCCAGATTCAGCTACGATAACGGCTTCTCCAAAACTATCATATTTTGGTCTACCTGCACGACCGCAAATTTGTTTGTATTCTAAAATGCTGATGGGGATATTCCCTCCATAATCAGAATCGTAGCGTAAAATACTGGCAATAACGACACGCCTTGCAGGAAGGTTAACCCCTGCAGCCAGAGTTGGAGTTGCAGTTAACAGTTTGATTGCACCTGCTTTGAATGATTCCTCTACAATTTCTCGACTGGATGGTCCTAAGCCTGCATGATGAAATGCCACACCTTTTGATACGAGCTGACAGAGATTCCTTGTAAGTTCAGTATCGTCTCCTTTACTACGTATCACCGAGGACACCTGCTCCGCCATCCTTTTGGAAGTTTTATCAAGTCGTTTATAAACTCCATCGGCTGCTTTGGCAGCAAGCGAAGATGCTCTTTTACGCGTTTCTGCAAAAACTAATGCCTGTCCGCCATTATCAAGAGAATCAATCGCAATATCTATTACAGCAGAAGAAACACCAGGAGAGGTTTCTATTTTGAATTGATTTCCGTCATTCATACGAGCTATACCATGTTCATAGACCCCTTCTACCAACTTTGTTGGCCTCCAGTTACTTTCAATTAGTTCACATCCAAGCCACCTTGCAATATCTTCAGAATTTGCTACTGTCGCACTTAATGCTAAAATTTGTGATTGAGGATACATTGTACGTATCTTGGTTAGCATCATTTCAAGAGTAGGACCACGTCCTCGATCACCAAGCAAATGAACTTCATCGGCTACGAAAAGTCCGACATCAGAGATCCATGTACTGCCATGTCGTATAATAGAGTCCATTTTTTCATTTGTTAAAACAACAACGTCTACACCAGTTACTTCTCTTCCCGAAGCATCATAATCGCTACTAGCAACTCTGACCCGAATCTTTCTACTAATAATATCAAGGCTTTCAAGAGATTTAAGATATTGATATTTTTCTGTTGCCAGGGCACGTAACGGAGTAAGGTAAACAACCTTCAAACCTTTTTCAATTGCTTTTATCGCAGCCATTACTGCAATCAATGTCTTGCCACTCGCAGTAGGAGTGGTAATAAGCAAGTTTTTACCTTCTAGAACACCTTTAGAAAGAGCCAATTCCTGCGGTGGATAAAGTGAAGAATATCCTAGCAAATCAAGAAAGATCTTTATGCTGGCGCCTGCCGATGTTATTGTCATGTCATCTGACGTAAAAGGCAGACATATTTGTACTCTTATTAACTTATCCTAGGTATGATGCATACTGGCTTGGGGTTATTTGTATCTGGTACAATGTAGAAGCTCCTGTTGGATAACGACCCTGATATCTAAAAGGTTTAGTATACCAGATCGTATTGTCTGATACATTATTGTTTCCTTCCTTCCTTCTATGGTAATATCTACATTCTACTACTACTTGCCTATCTTACCTTTGACAAGCACCTTCTAACAAATAATGCTAGCAATATAATTTAGTTATTAAAAATAAAGCAATAGAAAAGTGTTAGTGCAGAAATCATTTGTTATAGAGATACATAATAAAGCAAAGTTACATCATCATATTTAAAAGACATAATAATGACAATTAGTACAAACAAGGGTTCCGTGTATATAGCTGGTTTTCACGCTCTCTGTTTGTGAATTGAAAATAACCAACAAGAGGTCATTATAAAATGAGAGCAAGAATAATAATTCTCTTCCTAGTGGCAGTAATTTTATTATCAGTCACAGGCTTAATTCAAAATCTTCCTATGATATATGCTGATAATCTGGATAATCAATCATCACAAGTGTCATCTGTAACAAAATCATCCACGTCATCACCACCAAATGCAGCCCAACAGCAAGAGCAACTACAACAACAAATACAACAAACTCAGCAGCCACTTCAGCAGCCACTTCAGCAGCCACTTCAGCAGCCACTTCAGCAGCCACTTCAGCAGCCACTTCAGCAGCCACTTCAGCAGCAACTTCAGCAGCCACTTCAGAAGCAGCAAACTCCCATCGCAACAT
>Ga0157302_10000075_pt1 | contig 15075 bp, 7 predicted proteins | sample NitcycUS103311B2_FD_108381 | JGI IMG/M metagenome (GOLD analysis project Ga0157302, IMG submission 108381) | Soil microbial communities from Arlington Agricultural Research Station in Wisconsin, USA - Nitrogen cycling UWRJ-S103-311B-2 | ecosystem: Environmental > Terrestrial > Soil >... | reverse complement strand
GTGCCCACGACGAGCTCGTTGAACACGAACGGCCTCCCCTCGACCCGCCCGGTGAACCAGGCGAGCGTCGAGCCGCCGTCGCCGGCAGCGGGGATCCGCTCCGGGACGATCCGGGCGAGCGCGCCGTTGACGACGTCCGAGACGCGGTAGCCCGCGACTCCCCGCATCGAGGACGCGCTCGGCATCGTCACGTGGAGGACGGTGCCGGGCCTCGTCACGACGGTGATCGGCCGCAGCGCGCCTCCGGTACGCGGGATGTCGATCGACGACGCGGCCATCACGCAGTGGTAGACGGCGGCCTCCACGAACGAGGGAGTGCAGTTCAGCGATCCCCGCACCATCGGCGCCGAATCCGAGAAGTCCGCCTCGAGCTCGTCGCCCCTGACGCTCAGCCGTACCGCGACCGGGACGTCGCAGACGTCGATCCCGTCGGAGCCGATGTAGTCGACGTACTGGGAGACGCCGTCCGGCCAGCGGCGGATCTCGGCGCGAAGCAGCGCCTCCGTGTGGTCGAGGAGCCCGTCGAACAGCCCATCGAGGTCCGTGTAGCGCGCCGCGAGCTCCTGCAGGCCGTGGTCGCCGACCTTGCAGGCGGCGACCTGCGCCGCAAGGTCGCCGAGCAGCTCGTGGGGGATGCGGACGTTCGCGCGGAGGATGTCGTACAGCGCCTCGACGGGCTCGCCGCGATCGACGAGCTTGAGCCAGGGCAGACGAAGCCCCTCCTGGAAGACCTCCGTGTTGTCGCAGGCGATCGTTCCGGGTACGCGGCCGCCGACGTCGCCGTGGTGGGCGACGGTGACCGCGAAGCCCAGGAGTCGGCCGTCCGCGAATGAGGGCTTTGCCACGAAGAAGTCGGGCGTGTGGCTCGCGCCGTCGAACGGGTCGTTGACTAGATACACGTCGCCGGGCGCGAACGAGTCTCCGTGCTTCTCCAGCAGCGTGCGCATCGCATGCGGGATCGAGCCGAGCTGGAGCGGGATCGTCACCGCCTGGGCGACCGTCTCCCCGGACGGAGTGCAGAGAGCGGCCGAGAAGTCCATCGCATCACGTACCACGGCCGAGTGCGCGGTGCGGAAGACGGCGGTCGCCATCTCGTCGGCGAGGGTCGCGAGTGCGTTGCCGACGAGCCGTACCGCGATCTCGCCGTCGTGGCGTGCCGTGGTCGGCGCAGCGCGGACCTGATCGAGGACCAGTGCGCCGGACGTCTCGTCGAGCCGCGCCACCCAGCCCGGCGGCACGACGACCGTCGTGTCGTACTCGTCCACGAGGAGAGGCCCGGCGATCGGCTCGCGCAGATCATCGCGGCCGCAGACGCGCGCCGTGACGGGCCCCTCGCCGAAGTCGGCGAGCCGCGTACCCGCACGCCGGGAGGTCGATCCGCCGAACGAGACGCGTGGCCGCTCCGATCCGAGCGAGATGCGGCGCAGCGCTCGGATCTCGATCGGTGATCCTGCATCGAGGCGTGTGCCGTAGAGCCGTTCGTGCTCGACCTCGAACCGGCGGACGAGATCCTCCACCGACGCCACGTCGATCTCGCCCGACAGCTCCAGGGTGAGGCTCCAGCTCTGACCGCGGTAGCGCACGTCGGCGCTCCGCTGCCATTCGGCGCCGTCGAGGCGCATCTCCGCGTCGAGCGCGCGAAGCAGGGCGACGTCGGGCGCGTCCGCGTCGACGCGGCAGAACCGAACGTCGTGCCGCTCACGGCGTGCGGAGAGAAGCCCGACCGCCGAGAAGAGGCCGGCGAGCGGGGGCACCACCACGGTTCGGACCCGGAGCTCGGATGCGAGCGCCGCCGCGTGCACGGGCCCCGACCCGCCGTACGCGACGAGCGCGAATTCCGCGGGGTCGCGTCCCTTCTCGGTCGAGACCGCGCGGAGCGCGCGCATCATCGTCGCGTTCGCGAGGTCGTGGACGGCACGTGCCGAGACGCCGAGCCGGGCGAGCGCCGCCTCCGCGAGCGGGCGGGACAGCTCAGGTCCGCCGTCTCCGATCCGTCCTTCGGGCACGAGGCCCAGCGAGACGTTCGCGTCGGTCACCGTCGGCTCCAGGCCACCGAGGCCGTAGCACGCAGGGCCCGGCGCGGCGCCCGCGCTCCGTGGGCCGACCGCGACGGCCCCAGCCTCGTCGCGCCAGGCGATCGAGCCGCCGCCCGTGCCGACCTCGGCGATGTCGATCGTCGGGATCCGGATCAGCTCGCCGGACCCGCGCAGCAGCCGCGACCCGACCGAGAGCGCGGCGCCGACCTCGTACTCCTGCGTCCGCGAGACCCGACCGCCCTCGATCAGCGAGGCCTTGGCGGTCGTTCCGCCCATGTCGAAAGCGATCGCGTTTTCGTACCCGAGCTCGCGGACGAGCGCGAGCGTGGCGACGACACCCGCGGCCGGTCCCGACTCGAGCGCGTAGACGGGGCGCTCGGAAGCCTCGCCCGCGGACATGCTGCCGCCGGAGGACTGCATGATCGAGACGTCGGCCCGACCGAGCCCTCGGCCGAGCCGGTCGAGGTACGTCCCCATCAGCGGACGGACGTACGCGTTGACGGTCGTCGTCGCCGTGCGCTCGTACTCCTGCTGCTCGCGAAGGATCTCCGACGACAGCGAGACCGGGACGTTGGGCAGCTCCGCGCGCAGGATCTCGCCGAGCCGGCGCTCGTGGGCGGGGTAGAGATGTGCATGTAGGAGGCAGACGGCCACCGACTCCACGCCCGCGTCGCGAAGCCGAGCTGCGACCTCGCCGACCTCCTGGTCGTCGAGCGGACGCTCGACGGTGCCGTCGGCGAGGACCCGCTCGTGGACCTCGAGGCGGAACCGTCGCTCGACGAGCGTCGGCGGCTTCGTCCAGAAGGAGTCGTAGAGGTGCGGCATCCGCATCCGCCGGAGCTCGAGCACGTCGCGGAAGCCCGCCGTCGTCACGAGCGCAGTGCGCGCGCCGCGACGCTCGAGCACGGCGTTCGTCGCGACCGTCGTCCCGTGGACGACCTCGTCGGCACCGCCGATCGCCCGGACGGCCTCGACGACCGCGCGGTCGTAGCCCGGCGGCGTGGAGAGCACCTTGGCGACCCTGATGCTTCCGTCGTCGTCGACGGCCACGACGTCTGTGAACGTCCCGCCGACGTCGGCACCGACCCGGATCACCCTTGCTCCGAGGGTAGTTCGTCCCAGATCAGGTCGACCGCCCAACGCATCGACTCGTGGATGACGCGCTCCGCGGCGGTCGAATCACCAGCCTTGCACGCCGCAAAGAAGCGGCGGTAGTTGCCGACGGAGCCGCGGAAGCGCTCCTTCGTCGAGAGGACGATGCGGTTGTAGCGCTCGGAGCGCCAGAAGAGGCGCTCGACCTCGGCAACGAGACGCGCGCGGCCCGAGGCCTCGTAACAGGCCGCGTGGAACGTCCAGCGGGCGCGGAGATATCCGTCGACGTCGGCCGCCTTCCCGAGCCGCTCGAGCTCGCGCAGCCCGAGCCGCATGCGCTCGAGCTCCGCCGGGCCGACTGCGGCCGCGCCGAGCCGGGCGGCGAGTCCTTCGAGCCCAAGCCGCGCGGCGGAGATCTCCTCGAAATCCTCGCGCGTCAGCCGGCTCACCGACGCACGCCCGTTCTCGCCGATCTCGACGAGGCCGACGCGTTGGAGCTCGACGAGCCCGAGCCTGACCGGGGTCTGAGAGACACCGAGGCGCTCCGCGAGCTCGCGCTGCACGAGCGGCGTGCCCTCCGGCAGACGGCCGGTGACGATCAGATCCCGCAGCGTCTCAGCGACGCGATCCTCGACCGACTCGCGCGCGATCGGCGCCACCGACTTGAGCACGTCGGTCATCTCGGTGTATGGTCGCGCCACGCGATTTGAAATTTCATATCGCAACCGTACAGCGGATGACGCTCATCGACAACGCAGCGCGCATCGGCGTCGACGTCGGCGGGACGTTCACCGACGTCGTCCTCCTTCGGGCGGACGGCACCACTGCGATCCGCAAGGTGCTCTCGACTCCGCCGAACTACGACGCCGCGGTGGTCGAGGCAAGCGCCCTTCTCGCCGACGGAGCCGCGGTCGACGGCGTCGCCCACGGGACGACGGTCGCGACGAATGCGGTCCTCGAGCAGCGAGGCGCACTGACGGCTCTCGTCACGACCGGGGGCTTCCGCGACGTGCTCGAGCTGCGACGGCTCCGGATCCCGCGGATGTACGAGCCGTTCTGGCGCAAGCCGGACCCGCTCGTGCCGCGGCGCCTCCGCTTCGAGATCGGCGAGCGGATGGCGGCCGACGGGACGGTGCTGCGGCCGCTCGACGACGCGGAGGCGTGCGAGGTCGCAGCGAGGCTGCGCGATGCCGGCGTGGAGTCCGTCGCGGTCTGCCTGCTGCACTCCTACCTCTACCCCGAGCACGAGGAGCGCCTCGGCGAGATCCTCCGCGCGGAGCTGCCCGGTATCACGGTGTCGCTCTCGTCCGAGATCCTCCGCGAGCAGCGCGAATACGAGCGCACCGCGACGACGGTGGTCAACGCGTACGTCCGGCCGCTGATGGAGCGCTACGTCGGTGCCATCAGAACCGGTCTCGACGAGGCGGGAATCGAGGCGCCGCTGACGCTGATGCAGTCGTCGGGCGGGGTGATGACGGCGGACGACGCGAAGGCGCGCCCGGTGCTCGCGCTCGAATCGGGGCCGGCGGCGGGCGTCGTCGCCGCGCTCGAGATCGCGCGACGGCTCGGGTACGACAACGCGATCGCCTTCGACATGGGCGGGACGACGGCGAAGGCCTCGCTGATCGAGCGCGGCGCCGTGTCGCGTGGGCGGGAATACGAGGTCGGCGGCTCGCTGTCCGCCGGCTCGCGGCTGATGCGCGGGTCGGGGGAGCTGCTCCGCATCCCGACGATCGACATCGCAGAGGTCGGCGCGGGCGGCGGCTCGATCGCATGGCGCGACACCGCCGGCGGGCTCCAGGTCGGCCCGCGTTCCGCCGGCGCCGACCCCGGACCTGCCTGCTACGGCCGCGGCGGGACGCAGCCGACGGTCACGGACGCGAACGTCTTCCTCGGGCTCGTGCCCGAAGGCTCGCTCGCCGACGGCGAGATCACGGTCGACAAGTCGCTCGCGGTCGAGTCGCTCGAGCCGCTCGCCGTCGAGCTCGGGCTCTCGCCGACGGAGCTCGCCTCGGGCATCCATGCGATCGCGAACGCCCGGATGATGCGCGCGCTGAGATCGGTCTCGTCGGAGAAGGGTCGCGACCCACGCGACTTCGCGCTCATCGCCTACGGCGGCGCCGGTCCGGTACATGCGACCGGCCTCGCCGAGGAGCTCGGCTGCCGGACGGTGCTCGTTCCGCCGCTCGCGGGCCTCTTCAGCGCTATGGGCCTCCTCCACGCGCGACCCGAGTTCCACGAGGTGCGAGCGGTCCACCTCGACGCGCGGTCCGTCGACCCGGCCGAGCTCGACGGGGTCTTCGCCGAGCTCGAAGAGCGGCTCGACGGGGTCGAGCTCGTGCGGACGGCAGAGCTCCGCTACGACGGGCAGACCTGGGAGATCGAGGTCGAGGCGAGCGATCCCGTCGACCGTGACGCGCTGATCGACGCGTTCGAGGCCGAGCACGAGCGGCTGTACGGCGTGCGCGGCGAGCCCGGCGCGCCGATCGACGTCCGCGCGCTGCGGGTGGCCGCCCTCGGGCCGGCCCGGTCGCTCGAGCGGCTGAGTCTCGGCGGCGGGTTCCTCCCGGCGTCGCGCTCTCGCGCAACCGTGCTCGGCGAGCTCGCGGTGCGCTCGCGCGCATCCATCGGCGAGACGGCGGAGGCCGGGCCGTTGCTCGTCGACGAGTACGACACGACCGTCGTCGTCCGGCCGGGCTGGTCGGCGAGGCGTGACATGGCGACCGAGACGCTCGTCCTGGAGCGCTCGTGAGCGTGCGCACGTTCGATCCCGTGACGCAGGAGATCGTCGGCAATGCGCTCGCATCGATCGCCGACGAGATGGCGACCACGATCTTCCGCACCGCCCACTCCACCGTGGTGCGGGACGGGATGGACTTCTCCGCCGCGCTGTGCGACCCGAACGGGGAGACGGTCGCGCAGGCGGTGACGGTGCCGTTCCACCTCGGCTCCGTGCCGCACGCGATGGAGACCCTCCTGGCGAAGTGGGGGGAACGGATGGGGCCGGGCGACGTCTTCGTGATGAACGACCCGTTCGACGGCGGCATCCACCTGCAGGACATCTTCGTCTTCCGCCCCGTCTACCTCGACGAGACGCTGATCGGCTTCGCGACGACGACGGCGCACCACGGCGACGTCGGCGGGCGGCTGCCCGGCTCGGCGGCGTGCGACAACACCGAGATCTTCCAGGAGGGCATCCGGCTTCCGTGGCTGAAGCTCTACGACGCGGGCGAGCCGGTGGGGACGGTGTTCGAGGTGATCCGTGCCAACGTCCGCATTCCCCGCATGACGCTCGGTGACCTCGCCGCCCAGGTCGCGGCGACGACCGTGGCCGAGCGCGAGCTGCGGCAGCTCGCAGTCCGGTACGGGGCCGAGCGGCTGGCGGATCTGATGACGGGTCTCGTCGAGCACACGGAGGCCCTGGTGCGACAGGAGATCGCCACCTGGCCCGACGGCACGGCGACGTTCACGGATTACCTCGACTCCGACGGGCTCGAGCGTCGGGACGTCCCCATCATCGCGACGGTGACGATCGACGGAGACGAGCTCACGGTCGACCTCACGCAGTCGGCGCCGATGGTCGCCGGCGCGCTCAACTCGACCCGCTCGTTCGTGCAGGCGTGCGTCTACCAGGCGGTGCGCTCGGCGCTCGAGGTCGAGGTGCCGAACACGTCGGGAGCGTTCCGGCCGATCACGGTGCTGACGAAGCCGGGCACGATCGCGCACGTCGTGATGCCCGGCGCCTCGTCGATGCGCGGCGTGACGGGGTTTCGCGCCCTCGACGCCGTGAACGGCGCCCTCGCGCAGCTCGTCCCCGATCGGGTGCCCGCCGCGGGCGAGGGCGGGAACACGCTCGCAGTCTTCGGCGCGGAGCGACCCGACGGCTCGCGCTTCGTGTTCTACGAGCTCGTCGTCGGCACCTGGGGAGGAACGCCACGCGACGACGGCAACGACGGGCTCACGAACCCGGCGAGCCTCGCGGCGAACATCCCGGTCGAGGTCGCGGAATCGGAGTTCCCGATCCGCATCGAGCGCTACGGCCTCGTCCCGGGCTCGGGCGGCGACGGACGGCATCGCGGCGGTCTCGCGGTCGAGCGCGTCTGGCGCTGCTTGACGCCCGACACGTCGCTGATCGTGCGGTCGGACCGCTCGGCGCATCCGCCGTACGGGCTCCACGGAGGGCAGCCCGGCGCGCTCTCGTCGAACCTGCTGATCCGCGCGGACGGCACCGAGGAGGTGCTTCCGTCGATGTTCTCGACGACGATCCAGGCCGGAGACGTCTTCGTCCACCGCACGGCGGGCGGCGGCGGCTGGGGCGACCCCGCGGAGCGCGACCCCGCGAAGGCGGAGGCGGACCGCGCCGACGGGAAGCTCGCGTGAACGACCCGATCACGTTCGAGGTGATCCGCAACGCGCTCGTCGCGGCGACGGACGAGATGGCGCTCGCGCTCAAGCGGAGCGCGTACTCGACGAACATCAAGACCCGTTCGGACTTCTCGTGCGCGGTCTTCGACGCCGAGCTGCGGGCGGTCGCACAGGGGTTCAACCAGCCCGTGCACCTCGGGTCGATGGTCGAGCAGATTCCCCGCGCGATCCGCGACTACGGCCCCGAGCGGCTCGGCCCCGGAGACGTGATCGTGACGAACGAGCCGTTCCCGAGCGGGGTGCACTTGAACGACGTCTCCGTCGTCTCGCAGGTCTGGCACGGCGACGAGCGGATCGGCTACGTGGCGAACCTCGCGCACCACGTCGACGTGGGGGGTGGCGCGCCGGCTTCGATCGGGGCGTTCCGGGAGGTGTTCCAGGAGGGCGTCATCATCCCGCCGGTCAGGCTCGTCGAGGGTGGGCTCGTCGTCGACGACGTGTTCCGGCTCCTCCTGGCGCAGATCCGTTCGAAGCGCGAGACAGCCGGGGACTTCCGTGCGCAGATCGCGGCCAACGTGACCGGGGCGCGGCGGCTGCAGGCGGTCGCCGACCGGCACGGTCCGGGCGCGCTGCGGGAGGCGATGGCCGAGCTGCTCGAGTACACGGAGCGACGCACCCGCGCGGAGCTCGAGCTGCTCCCGCGCGGTGTCTACGAGGCGGAAGGACTGATCGACGAGGACGGCTACACCGACGAGCCGGTGCGGCTCCGCGCCCGCGTCGAGATCGGGCCGGACGGCGTCCGCTTCGACACGACGGGCTCCGATCCGCAGCGACGCGCGCCGGTGAACTCGACCTACGCGCAGACGTTCTCGGCGTGTGCCTACGCGCTGAAGTGCCTGGTCGATCCGGACCTTCCGGTCAACGACGGCTTCTACCGCCTGGTCTCGCTCGACGCGCCGGCCGGCACGGTGACGAACTGCACCTGGCCCGCGCCGGTCGTCGGCGGCTGGGAGACGAACACGCGGCTCGTCGACGTCATGTTCCGGGCGCTCCTCCAGGCGCTGCCGGAGCGGCTGCCCGCGGGAACGAAGGCGATGATGTGCCACGCGGGCTTCGGCGGCGTCGACGCGGAAACGGGGGAGTACACGTGCTTCCTCGAGACGTTCGCGGGCGGGTACGGCGGTCGGTTCGCGAGCGACGGGCCCGACGCGGTGCAGACGCACGGCCAGAACACGGAGAACGCGCCGGTGGAGGAGACGGAGCTCAACTATCCGGTGCGGGTCGAACGGCTCTCCCTGATCGAGGACTCGGACGGAGCCGGCCGGTTCCGTGGCGGCCTCGGCCTGCGCAAGGACTTCCGCTTCGACCGGCCGACGACGTTCACGGTGCTCGCCGACCGCACGCGGAACGGCCCGTGGGGCGTCGCTGGGGGCGCTGCCGGCAGCCCCGCGGAGTACGTCCTCGTCCGGGACGGCATGGAGAGGCGGCTTGGTGCGAAGGCGACGATCGAGCTCGAGCCGGGCGACGTGATCAGCATCCGCACGTGCGGCGGCGGAGGCTACGGCTCGCCTGGAGACCGCGATCCGGAGCTCGTCGCCGCCGACGTCCGCGAGGGGAAGCTCGGCGTGCGGCGGGCGCGGGAGGTGTACGGGTGGCGGTAGACCCCATCACGTTCGAGGTGATCCGCAACGCGCTCGTCGCGGCCACGGACGAGATGGCGCTCGCGCTCAAGCGGAGCGCGTACTCGACGAACATCAAGACCCGCTCGGACTTCTCGTGCGCGTTCTTCGACGCCGAGCTGCGGTCGGTCGCGCAGGGCTTCGCCCAGCCGGTTCACCTCGGGTCGATGGTGGAGCAGGTCCCGAAAGCGGTTCACGCCTACGGCGCGGAGAACCTCGGCCCCGGAGACGTGATCGTCACGAACGATCCGCATCCGAGCGGCGTCCACCTGAACGACGTGTCGCTGATCTCACCCGTGCACTGCGAGGGCGAGCTCCTCGGGTACGTCGCGAACCTCGCGCACCACGTCGACGTGGGCGGTGGCGCGCCCGCGTCGATCGGGGCGTTCCGCGAGGTCTTCCAGGAGGGCGTGATCATCCCGCCGGTGAAGCTCGTCGAAGGCGGGCGTGTCGTCGACGACGTCTTCAGGCTCGTCGTCGCGCAGATCCGCTCGACGTACGAGACCGCAGGGGACTTCCGCGCGCAGATCGCCGCAAACGCGACCGGTGTCCGCCGCGTCCAGGCACTTGTCGATCGGCACGGCCTCGACCCCGTGCGGGCGACGATGGCGGAGCTGCTCGACTACACCGAGCGGCGCGCGAGGGCCGAGCTCGCGCAGCTGCCCGAGGGCATCTACGAGGCCGAGGGCTTCGTCGACAACGACGGCTACACGGACGAGCCTGTCCGCCTCCGCGGACGGGTCGAGATCGGTCCCCGCGGCGTCCGCTTCGACACGACGGGCTCGGATCCGCAACGCCGTGCGCCGGTCAACTCCACCTACGCGATGACGCTCTCCGCGTGCGCGTACGTGCTCAAGTGCCTGATCGACCCCGACCTGCCGGTGAACGACGGCTTCTACCGTCTCCTCGACGTCGCGGCGCCCGAGGGGACCGTGACGAACTGCACCTGGCCGGCACCGGTGGTCGGCGGCTGGGAGACGCAGACGCGCCTGGTCGACGTGCTCTTCCGTGCGCTCTTGCCCGCGTTCCCCGAGCGGCTGCCGGCCGGAACGAAGGCGATGATGTGCCAGGCCGGGTTCGGCGCGCTCGACGTGGAGGCCGGCACGTACGTCTGCTTCTACGAGACGTTCGCCGGCGGCTACGGCGGTCGGTTCGCGAGCGACGGGCCGGACGCCGTGCAGACGCACGGCCAGAACACCGAGAACGCGCCGGTGGAGGAGACGGAGCTCAACTACCCGGTGCGGATCGACCGGCTCGCGCTCGTCGAGGACAGCGACGGCGCCGGCCGTCGGCGGGGTGGGCTCGGGCTGCGGAAGGACTTCCGCTTCGACCTCCACACGACGTTCACGATCCTCGCCGACCGCGACCGGAGCGGCCCGTGGGGCGTCGACGGCGGCAACGAGGGCCTGCGCGCCGAGTACGTCCACGTCCGAGACGGCGTCGAGACGCGCCTGTCGTCGAAGACGACGCTCGACCTCGCGCCGGGCGACGTGGTCAGTATCCGCACGTGTGGAGGCGGCGGCTACGGGCCACCGCGGGCGCGCGAGCCCGAGCTGGTGCTGCGCGACGTGCTCGAGGGGAAGGTGAGCCCCGAGCGCGCGCGCGAGGTGTACGGCGTCGCGGTCGCCGACGGGGGCATCGACCATGCAGCCACGGAGGTGCTGCGCGCATGAGCCGGAGCACGAGAGTCGCGATCGACATCGGCGGGACGTTCACGGACGCGACGCTCGTCGACGAGGAGAGCGGCGTGGCGACCATCGCGAAGGTGTTGACGACGCCCGCCGATCCGTCGGAGGGCTTCATGCGCGCATTCGAGCGGGCACTCGGCCAGCGCGACGCCGCGCAGGTCAGCTTCGTCGTCCACGCGACAACCGTCGCGACGAACGCCATCATCGAGGGCAAGATCGCCCGGAGCGGGTTCGTCACGACGGAGGGCTTTCGCGATCTGCTCGAGATCGCGCGTCAGGTGCGGCCGACGCTCTACGACACGCAGTTCACGAAGACGCCGCCGCTCGTTCCGCGCGATCGTGCGGTGGCCGTCCGCGAGCGGCTCGGTCCGGCGGGCGAGGTGCTCGTCGAGCTCGACGACGCGTCGGTTCGGGAGGCCGCAGCGGTGCTCGGCCGCGAGGATGTGGAGTCGGTCGCCGTCTGCCTCCTCCACTCCTACGTCAACCCCGAGCACGAGCGGCGGGTCGGCGAGATCCTCGCGGAGGAGCTGCCGGGCGTTCCGGTCTCGCTCTCGTCCGACGTCGCGCCCGAGTTCCGCGAGTACCTGCGCGCCTCCACGACCGTGATCAACGCGGTCGTCCGCCCGGTCGTCGAGCGCTACCTCGGCCGCATCGAGACCCGCCTCGCCGAGGCGGGCGTGGAGGCGAAGCTGCTCGTCATGCAGTCGAGCGGCGGCGTCTTCGGCTCCGCGGCCGCCGCCCGCAAGCCGGTCTACATGGTCGAGTCCGGCCCGGCAGCGGGCGTCATCGCGTCGGCGCACCTCGGTGCGTCGGTCGGCATCCCGGACATCCTCTCCTTCGACATGGGCGGCACGACCGCCAAGGTCGGCCTCATCCAGGACGGCGAGCCGTCGGTGACGAAGGACTACAACGTCGGCGGCCACGCGGGCGCGGGAATCGGCCGCATGTCGCTCTCGGGATATCCCGTGCGCACGCCCGTCGTCGACCTCGTCGAGATCGGTGCCGGAGGCGGATCCATCGCATGGGTCGACTCGGGTGGGCTGCTCCGCGTCGGGCCGCAGAGCGCGGGCGCCGACCCGGGACCGGTCTGTTACGGACGAGGCGGCACGGAGCCGACCGTCACCGACGCCAACGTCGTCCTCGGGCGGTTGAACCCCGCCTACTTCCTCGGGGGCGAGATGGGCCTGGACGTCGATGCGGCGCGTGCCGCGATCGACGAGCGGCTGGCGACCCCGCTCGGTCTCTCCGTCACCGAGGCCGCCTACGGGATCGTCGAGATCGCGAATGCGGCGATGGTGAACGCGCTGCACCTCATCTCCGTCCAAAGGGGCCACGACCCGCGGGACTTCGTGCTCGTCGCGTTCGGCGGCGCAGGGCCCGTGCACGCGAACGCGATCGCCCGCGAGGCCGAGATGCCGCGCCTGCTCGTCCCGCCGAGCCCGGGGATCTTCTCGGCGACCGGCCTCCTCACCACCGACCTGAAGCGGGACGCGGCCACGACGATCATGCGACGCGCAGAAGAGCTCGGCCAGGCGGAGCTCGACGTGGTGTTCGAGCAGCTCGAGCGGGTCGGGGCGGACGAGCTCGTCGCCGAAGGCCTGTCCCGAGACCGGGTCGAGTTCGTCCGCGCGCTCGACATGCGCTACGTCGGGCAGAGCTACGAGCTGGCGATCCCTGCCGGCGGCGACCTGGTCGAACGCTTTCATGCACACCACGAGCGCGTCTACGGCTTCGCCGCGCCGGCCGAGCCGGTCGAGATCGTCAGCGTCCGACTCACGAGCGTCGGCCGCATCGCGAAGCCGCCTCCGCGGACGCTCGCGAGCGGAACGGCCCCGGACGCCAAGGAGACACGCCCCGTGTACTTCGCCGAGGCCCACGGCTTCGTCGACTGCCCGATCTACGGACGCGACGCGCTCCCGGCCGGGGCGAGGCTCTCGGGCCCGGTCGTCGTCGAGGAGCTCGATTCGACGACCGTCGTCCACCCGGGCTACACCGTGCACGCGGACGAGCACGCACACCTGATCGTCGAGAGGGAGGGGACGTGAGGTACGGGATCGTGCTCGCGAAGGACGTCCGGGTGCGGACGCGCGACGGGATCGAGCTCGCGACCGATGTGTACCGCCCGGCGCGAAACGGCGACTGGGTCGAGGGGCGGTTCCCGACGATCCTCTGTCGCACGCCGTACGACCGCACGGACAAGCGGTACACGGAGATCGCCGACTTCTTCGTCCGCCATGGCTTTGCCGTCTGCCTCCAGGACCTGCGTGACCGTTACGGGAGCGACGGGACGGGCGACTACCAGCACACGGTCACGCCGCAGCAGGGCGAGGACGGCTACGACACCATCGAGTGGATCGCCGCCCAGCCGTGGTCGAACGGCCGCGTCGGCATGGTGGGCTCGTCGTACGCGGGCATCACGCAGGTACGGGCCGCGCTCGAGCGTCCGCCTCACCTTGCGGCGATCTGGCCCGACGTCGTCCCGACGAACTCGTTCCAGCACCAGTCGCGCGAGGGCGGGGCGATGCAGCTCCACATGTTCTGGGCGCTGTTCATCCACGCCCAGGACGCACAGGACATCCGCGACGACTGGGACAAGCAGGCCGAGGTCTGGCAGGACCTCGAGCACCTGCGCGACCTCTTCTGGCGGTACCCGTTTCGGAAGGGCGAGCTCTCGCTCCGTCACACGCCGTCGCTCGAGCAGGCGCTCGAGGACTACACGACGCGCGGCGCCTACGACGAGTACTGGGCGCAGGTCTCGAACGACTTCACGGCGCACTACGCGCAGCACGCCGACGTCCCCGGGACGTTCACCACCGGCTGGTTCGACGGCTTCCCGCACTCCGACACGGAGTACTTCGCGGCGATGGCGGCGAAGAACGAGACGCCGCAACGGCTGATCGTCGGCCCGTGGAGCCACGTCGGCATGCGCGGCGACGCGACATGGACGCTCGACGTCGACTTCGGCCCGGATTCGGTCTGGGGCGTGGAGCGGTACTTCGAGGAGCAGCTTCGGTTCTTCGACGCCTACCTCCGCGAGGACGGCGAGTCGCTCGGCGACCCGCCGGTACGGATCTTCGTGATGGGCGGCGGTAGCGGACGGAAGACGGAGCTCGGCAAGCTCGACCACGGTGGGCGCTGGCGGGACGAGCAGGAGTGGCCGCTCGCGCGGACCGTGCACGAGACGTGGCGCCTCGGCGGGGACGGCTCGTTGTCGCCCGACGCACCCGCGAGCACCGATGCGCGCCGGTTCACATACGACCCCGGGCATCCGGTGCCGACGATCGGCGGCAACTACTGCGCCGTCGGCGAGCTTCCCGCGGACGGGCCGGGCATGGAGCCGATGTGGGCGCGGCTGCTCAACCCGGTCCTGCGCCTGCGGAACGTCCTCACGCCCGGCCCGGCCGACCAGCGGGAGTCGCCCGAGTTCTTCGCCTCCCGTGAGCCCTATCCGCGCCTCTCGGAGCGCCCGGACGTGCTCGTCTACGCCTCCGAGCCGCTCGCGGAGCCGCTCGAGGTGACGGGGCGCGTGGAGGTGCGGCTGCGGGTCGCGTCGAGCGCGCCCGACACGGACTTCACCGCAAAGCTCGTCGATGTCCACCCGCCGAACGAGGACTACCCGGACGGCTACGACATGCTGCTCTGCGACTCGATCATTCGCTGCCGCTACCGAAACGGCTTCGAGCGCGAGGAGCTGATGGAGCCGGGGGAGGAGGTCGAGGTCACGATTCTGCTGCCGCCGACATCGAACCTCTTCGCCGCGGGGCACCGCATCCGGGTCGACGTCTCGTCCTCGAACTTCCCGCGGCTCGACCGCAACCCGAACACCGGCGAGCCGATCGGCCGCCACACGCGGATGGAGGTCGCGGAGCAGACGGTCTTCGGTGGAGAGGTGGTGCTGCCGGTGATCCCGGCGTGAGCGGCTGGGTCCTCGTGCCGGCCGGGCCGTTCGCGATGGGGCGCGACGCGGCCGACGCGTACCCGCCGGACGAGGACGAGCGTCCGCGGCGCCTCGTCTCGCTCGCGGCATTCCGGGTCTCCCGCGTGCCGGTGACGAACTGCCGCTTCCACGGCGAGGGGGACGAGCGCCCGGTGACGTACGTCACCCGCGCCGAGGCGGAGGCGTTCTGCGAGCGCGAGGGCGTCCGCCTCCCGACAGAGGAGGAGTGGGAGGCCGCTGCGCGCGATGCCGACGACCGTCTGTGGCCGTGGGGCGAC
>Ga0157302_10000074_pt1 | contig 15162 bp, 20 predicted proteins | sample NitcycUS103311B2_FD_108381 | JGI IMG/M metagenome (GOLD analysis project Ga0157302, IMG submission 108381) | Soil microbial communities from Arlington Agricultural Research Station in Wisconsin, USA - Nitrogen cycling UWRJ-S103-311B-2 | ecosystem: Environmental > Terrestrial > Soil >... | reverse complement strand
CTTCAATGTTAAGAATTATCCTATTGAGAATCTATAATAAAACAATAGATTTAGGTAGATTCCATATTTCTGCCAAGATGTTTGCCAAGATTTATTTTGGCAAGTTTTTATCGTGTTTTCCAGCACTTTTAGGGCGATTTCGTCTGCCAAGAAAAACAGACCAAAAAGTATCTTATATTTAGCCACATAGTATCTAATTTACTATCCCTACGCGCGACCCAAAAAGTAATATATATAATATTAGATATTAAAAAGAAAAATATATAAAAGTTTTGGGTGTTTTTTCTTGGCAAGGTATTTCTAAATAAAAGCCCTGCTAAACAGAGAAAAAACCCGCCGGGAAAAATCTTGGCAACAATCTTGGCAAATAACTAATAAACCACCGCAAGGCGAGCGCCTTTATCCAAGTGCTCTGGTAGGAGATTAATGACAGCATATAAAAATCAAGAAGAAGCTGAAGCAGCTCTTAAAGAGTTGGCGATGATGGTGGATGAGGATCTCCAGATTTCATCGAATATTTGGTTAAAACTAGAAGATGTAGAAAAAGGGACTATTAGTTTCGTACATAGTACTATTTATCCTATTTCAAAAGGATTAGCTGACAAATCTCGGGAAATCTTACTAAAACTAAGAGGTGAATAATATGGAGCGTTGGAGACCGGTACAAGATTTTCCTGGGTATAGTGTTAGTGATTATGGAAATGTACGCACTGACAAATCTGGACGGATCTTGAGGTTGTCTGAAAATCAGTTCGGTCTACTACAAGTGGGATTGATGAGAGACGGTGTCCAGTATCACAGATCTGTTCCGCTCTTGGTAGCTAGAGCCTTTCTTCCCGAAATGCCTGGTCCGTTCGATACTCCCATTAATCTAGATGGGGATCGTCATAATAATCATGTGAATAACCTAGCATGGCGTCCACGTTGGTTTGCTATTAAATACAATCGACAGTTTCGATATCCATATCCCAATCCAATCATGGCTCCAATAGTAGATATGAAAACTGGAGAGGTTAGTGAGAATTCTTTTGAATGTGCTAGAAGGTATGGTCTATTGGAACAGGATCTCGTTCTTTCTATCTTGAATCATACCTACGTATGGCCCACATATCAAGAATTCGCCATTGTGAGAGATTAGATATTAGTTAGCAAAAAAAACGCAGAATATAATGAAAGGAGTAGCATATCGCATTTATTTTTTGCGGTAAAATCGCTAATAGCTTGAAAGGAGGATCATGGCTGGCAGCATAAATCTTCAGCCGCAGGCGCTAGACCTCACGCTATACGCTGGAGATGGTATCGAGTTCAAATTAATTTGTACCGATGTCGCTGATGCTCCTATTCCTATTAACGGTACTGTAGAATCACAAGTTAGACATGCGAGACTAGATGTTGCTTCTCTAGAGTCTTTTGATGTTGATCTAACTAACGGCAACGTTGGAGAAATTTTACTTTCACTGACTGGAGAACAAACACAAACTTTAGTAGAAGCGGGAAAGAAAGGCAAATTTACCGGCGTATGGGACGTAGAATGGACGCCGCTAGGAGCCGAACCGCGAACTCTTTGCCAGGGAAAAGTGGAGGTTTATGCTGATGTCACTAGATGAAATGAGTGGATGGCATGAGTATAGGTAGTGAAATTGAAGAAGTAAAAATTTCATTTGAAGAATCATCTGAGGTTCTTGTTAGAGAAGTATCGCCCGAAATTGTTTTAGTGGGCTCTGCCCAACTTGGGCCTCAGGGCCCTCAGGGCCCCCCTGGAGAATGGACTGCGTTGACACAGGCAGAATACGATGCGCTCGATCCGCCTGACCCAGATATGCTCTACATAATCGTTGCTTAAGGAGGAATGATGGCTACAGGATTGGCAGCGGCGATTGCGCAGTCCATTTTGGATGCGCTTTGTCGTAATGTTGCGTGGACTCAGCCACCAGCATTTTACGTTAAGCTGCACACAGGTGATCCGGGAGCGGCAGGAGCAAATAACGCTTTCGGTGATACTACTAGAAAGGCTGCTACATTTTCAGCAGCAGCGTCAGATGGTACGATTACGACTTCAGCAGATCTTAACTGGACAAACGTTAGTGCTGCTGGTACAGTTTCACATGTTTCTTTCTGGTCGGCTTCTACTGCCGGTACATTCCTAGGTTCAGATGATCTTGCCGTAGCTCGTGCTCTGGCTATTGGTGACAACTTCACGATTCTTGCTGGCGACGTTGATTTGAGCTTGACTCCTATCGCGGCGTAGTACGATGGCGACCGTCACTGAGAACTTTGTCAAGACAACAGATGATGCAGCCGCTGTCACACACACAATTACGGGTGTTACGATTGCTGCTGGAAAACTTGCGATATTGCGCTTTGGTTTTCAATCGGATTCGATCACCGTTTCGTCTGTTGTAGACAATGCTGGAAATACTTGGAGTGTTCTTCCTCCAGTTCACAGTACGACGGGTGATAATCAAAGTGCCGCAATGGCATATCTCGTTGTTCCGGCAGGTGGACTCAGTGGCGCGACAATTACGATAACTCTTTCTGCTTCAGCTACTCTTGCCTCACATTTGGCTTATTTCGATTCTGACACCGGGTGGAAGCCTCAATCTCAGGTGTTGGACAAAAGCGCAGGCGTCAATACTGGGTTGGTTACCGGATGGTCGTCGGGATCAACCGCAACAACGGTTGTAGCAGACGAGCTCTTAGTTGGAATGGCCTATTCAGGTGGAGCGATTAATGGTGGGTCGTCAACTCCTGGATCGGGTTGGACAGAGGAAAATGAGCAGAACCTAACCCACGGATTCAAGTTGGTCACCGAGTGGCAGAAGGTAACTGCCACTGGAGCTTACGCCGCTACCGGAACATGGTCAGCCGCAGAAATTGCGGCTTGCTACATTGCTACTTTTGTCACTGAAGGTCAAACTCTTCCGGCATTTCCTAAAGCTGAGAATGTAGCTGAATCGGCTAACCCGACAACCGCTGCAACTGCCCATACGGTCACTTATCCTACAGGTATTCAAGCAGGAGAAACGCTGCTTATGGTTGCAGACAAGGGTTCGACTGCGGCCACAATTGCGGCGATCACCGGTTGGACTGAGCTACTCGATGAGAACTTAGCCAACGGTCTTTATGTCGCATGGAAGAAAGCCGACGGAACAGAAAGCGGAACTTTCACAGTTACGACTTCCGCGTCCACTCGTCTGGTTGTGATGATTTATAGAATTTCTGGCGCAGCGGATCCTACAGTTTCTCCACCCCAAATCGGTACAACTTCTACAGGTACATCTGCGACCCCTGATCCTCCTTCACTTACGCCTTCTGGGGGATCAAAGGATTATCTATGGATCGCTATTGCCGGAATGGCAGGAGAAGAAGCGGACGATGATACCTGGGGTAATACGCCACCTTCGGGTTACAACCCTTCGCCACCTCGCCAGATTGCAGCTGGCACGGTTGGTACTAACCTTGGCGGTCTATTACTAGCTGCTGAAGTTGGGAAAACTGCAGCTACTGAAAATCCAGGAACGTTCGGTGTTGATGTTTCAGCCGCTTGGAGAGCGCAAACAATCGCGGTTGTTCCGGCTCCTTCTGGTCCGGCTACACTATTTGGTCAAACAGCTTCAACTTTCACTTTTAATAGGGTAATAGCAGGTCAGAAAAAAACTTTTGCGCAAACAGCGGCTCCATTTACGTTTGTAAAAGACGTTAAAGGTCAAAAGAAAACCTTTGGTCAAGTAGCAGTAGCATTCGTATTTGTGAAAGACGTTCAAGGTCAAAAAAAGACTTTCGGACAGGTTGCATTACCAATTACGTTTACGAAAGAATTTCTCGCTACAAAGAAAACTTTTGGACAAGTAGCACTCCCGCTCATATTGTCAAAGGAATTTATAGGTCAGCGTAAAACCTTTGGACAAGTAGCACTTCCTGTTGTATTTAGCGAAGTTACTTCTGGTGTTAGAGTATTCTTTGGTTCTACATCTCTACCAATTATATTCGGAAAAGATGTTCAAGGTCAAAGAAAGACTTTCGGACAGGTAGCTCTACCAATAACATTCTCAAAAGAATTTATTGGTCAAAGAAAGACTTTCGGACAGGTTGCGCTACCAATATTATTCGGGAAAGACGTTAGAGGCCAGAAGAAAACTTTTGGTCAAGTTGCTCTACCGCTGATATTCGGAAAAGATGTTAGTGGACGACGTAGCACATATGGTCAATTCGCATTTCCGATTATCTTTACCAAAGAAACCGTTGGCCAACGTAAAACGTTCGGACAAACAGCACTCCCAATCACTTTTACAAAGGATGTACTAGGACGTAAAACAACCTTTGGGCAAATCGCTGTACCATTGATATTTTCCAAAGAAGTTGCGGCTAAGAGACAAACATTCGGACAAATCGTCCTACCTATTACTTTCTCCGAATCAATTCTTGCTACTAAGAAAACGTTTGGGCAAACCGCTCTACCTATTACTTTCTCTGCATTTGTCGACGGACAGGTATTTACGGGTCCGAAAACTCTATTCGGTAGAACTGCGCTACCTGTTATCTTTAGTAAAGATATTTCAGGTCAGCGTAAGACGTTTGGTCAAATCTCAGTTCCGCTCGTGTTTAATGAAGTAACGATCGGACAACGAAAAACATTTAGTAGCTTCGCATTACCAATCAATTTCCTAGCTGTAACTCAAACGGGACGCGTAACTTCTTTTGGGCAAATTACTCTACCAGTATTGTTTGGTAAAGATGTTAGAGGCCTAAAGAAGACGTTTGGACAAACAGCACTACCTCTGATTTTCAATAAAGATGTTCTAGGTAGGCGCAAGACTTTCGGTCAAAGCGCGCTTCCTCTAATCTTTACTTCTACGTCAGAAGCTCAACGTAGAACATTTGGACAGGTTTCTCTACCGATCAATTTCAATTCTGTAATTGGAGTTGCTCTAGTAGAAATCCACGGACAGATTGTGCTTGGGCTCGTTTTGACGTTCGATACTAGAGGAAAAGTTAAACTACCAGGAGTAATTCTAAACGACGCGGTCAATCTTTATTTAGGAGAAACACCAGTTCTCGCTGCTTATTTTGGTAGCGAACAAATATGGCCATAAGGAGAGTAATGACTACTGAAGGAACTCGAGGACCACAAGGTCCACCAGGACTTGATTCGACTGTTCCCGGCCCTCAGGGCCCACCCGGACCACAGGGACCACAGGGACCTGCTGGTTCAGAAGGCCCCCAGGGGATTCAGGGCCCTCAAGGACTTCAGGGTCCAAAGGGTGATCGTGGTGATCAAGGTCCAATCGGACCTGGGTCTATGATTCCAGGTCATCAAGGACCGCCAGGAGAAAAGGGTGATCCTGGTCCCCAGGGTCCTCCTGGAGCAGATTCAAATGTTGAAGGTCCTCGAGGTAAACCGGGAGTTCAAGGGCCAATGGGTATGACGGGAGAACAGGGTATTCCTGGACCTCCTGGACCTCCCGGCCCTCCTGGTCCACCCGGACCACAGGGTCCTTCTGGTAGTGACATTTTCGTTGGTCCTACGCCTCCCCCTGTTCCGACTATTGATCAAATTTGGATAGAAATGCCAGCTAAAAAGTGGAACGGAACAGAATGGGTGCCGGTATGAAAGGAGGGATATGTCGGGTGTAATAAATCTACAACCTCAAGTTGTAAATTTAATGCTGTATGCTGGAGACGGTGCCTCCTTGAGACTGGTTTGTACTAACAATACGGGCACCCCTATTGATATTACAGGTGAAGTAAAAGCACAGATAAGAGTAAATAGACGTGATGACACTACACCTATAGCTGAATTCGCGGTTAATATGACAGATGCTTATCAAGGAATCGTTATTCTTTCTTTGACTGGAGATCAGACCGAGGCGCTAATGGATCAACCTTCGGTTTCTAACGACAAATTTACAGGTGTCTGGGATATCGAATGGGATCCTGCTGGTCTAGAACCAAGAACTATTTGTCAAGGTAAAGTAGAGTGTGTGGCTGATGTTACCCGAGAATGAAGTAATAGTAGCAGTTGAAACGGAAGAAATTAGTCTAACAATTGAAGAGTCGTCAGATATTCCAGATTTAAATTTGGTTCTAGATCCAACACATGATGTTGTTATTGTAGCGGCTGGAAATATCGGACAACCTGGAGCAACTGGTCCAGCTGGTCCCACTGGTCCTATTGGCCCTCAAGGAGTAGATGGAGCAACAGGGCCTTCCGGTCCTCCGGGTAGTGCAGGAACACCAGGAGAGAAATGGTTTACTCAAGCGGGAGCTCCTGCAGGTGGAACAGGAATTATTGGCGATTGGAGCTTAGATAGCTCCAATGGAGATTACTATGAGAAAACTGGTGCTAGCACTTGGACTCTTCGTGGTAATCTTAAAGGCCCTACAGGAAGTACAGGTAGTACGGGAACACCAGGAGAGAAATGGTTTACGCAATCTGGAGCTCCATCTGGAGCGACCGGGGCTGTGGGAGACTGGAGCCTAGATAGTGCTAACGGAGATTACTACGAGAAGACTGGTTCTAGTACATGGACCCTTCGCGGTAATCTTAAAGGTCCTACAGGAAGTACAGGTAGTGCAGGAACACCAGGAGAGAAATGGTTTACACAATCCGGAGCTCCTGCGGGTGGAACGGGAAGTGTTGGCGATTGGAGCCTAGATAGTGCTAACGGAGATTACTACGAGAAGACTGGTTCTAGTACATGGACTCTTCGTGGTAATCTTAAAGGACCGGCAGGCACGGGCGTTAATTTCCAGATTTACAATGTAAAAGATTACGGCGCACTCGGCGACGGTTCAACAAACGATTCAACAGCTATCCAAGCAGCGATTGACGCCGCGGCAGCAGCTACCTACAAAGGCCAAGTGTTCTTCCCTCCTGGTGTTTATGTATGCAAAAATCTAATGTTGAAAACCGGAGTTCATATTATCGGTAGTGGTATTGAGACAACGACTTTGAAAATGCCTAATGGATCTGCCGCAACCGATTGGATTTTCAGAACCCATGCTGAGGGAAGTTGGCCTACATATCCAACGGTCTCAAGTATTTACAACTTTGAGATTCGCCATCTCACGATCGATGGAAATAAATCTAATCAGGTAGGCGCAAATGGTGGCATTCGTATTTATGCTGAAGGATTTGTTCTATTCGATATCCGAGTTAGAAAATGTAAAGGATATGGTATTCGAACTCATGGTGGTAATCGTGATTACGAAGGCGCATATCCTAATTCGGATGCTCTCGAAGCATTTTTCGGTTTCGTAAAGAGTCACTCTAACGAAAGCGATAACTTCTATATCGAAGGACCGCATGATTCCCAGCTTGTTGGTTGTGTAGCATTTGGTATGAGCACAACAGCAGCGGCGTCTCATGTTGGTTTTCGACTCGGACCGAATTCTATGGGCACACATCTCGATCAGTGTCATAGTTGGGGGCTGAGTCAAGATTATGCTGCAGTTTTAGGATCTCCAGGAATTCAATGTACAGCCTGTCAGTTTGAAGGAGCATCTATTGCTCAGGTATTGATTGAGAACGGAGCTAACACTTGTGCTCTTATTGGTTGTAGAATTTATAATATGGGGTCTACAGGAAAAGGTGTTCTAATCGGAACATCAGCTTCTGGCGTTTCGGGAACAATTATGGTTGGCACATATTTCGAAGGTTTCCGAAATGACGGTGCATCCAATGTATATCCTGCAATCGACTTTACCAATGATGGTGGTGCCGGGTTCTACGAGGCTTTGATTTACATGGCGAATGCTGAAACGCCATATACAGGTACTCCAGCCCCCGGAACTTCATATGCTAATATCAACGTTACAGGTTCTGGACTTGGCAGTTATACTAAAATCCAGAATGGTAAAGTATTAATTGATAAGTGGAATTTGACAAGTGATGGCGGATCGGCTTTACAGATCAACGCTAATGATTCTTGGCTACATCGAACAACACTTCGTAACTCCCATTCTACCGGTCGTTCTTGGCAGCACAATGTTGGTGGTGGATCTCACACTCAACCATATTCTTATCGTCTTCGTGATGACACCGGTGGAAACGATCGAATGGTTATTCTTACAGACGGCAAAGTAGGACTCTCGATCGACAATCCACATTCTGCTCTACAGGTTGCGGGCGCGGTTGCAACGGCTTTCTCAGCAAAGACCGGAGCATACACGATGACTGCGACTGATAGTGTGATCACTTGTGCTGCGGGAACATACACAATTTCACTACCCACTGCTGTAGGTATTGCTGGTAGAGAGTATGTTATTAAGAGAATAGGAGCTACCGGCACAATTACTATTGACCCAGCTGGAACAGAGACAATTGACGGGTCCACTACAAAAACTCTTACCTCTCAGAATGAAGTTATAAGAATTGTGTCCGATGGAGCTAACTGGATTTCGGTCTACAAGGGTGTCCCAGCAGCATAATGAGGAGGCCCGAGTGACAGAAGGTCAATATCAAACACAGATAATCAAAAAACTTAAAGATAGATTTCCTGGATGCGACGTTTTAAAAATGGACGCATCCTACAAGCAGGGATTTCCAGACCTCCTTCTTCTTCACGGGAGAAATTGGGCTTCTTTGGAAGTCAAGACTTCTCCATCAGCAAACATTCAACCTAATCAAGATTATTATATTGAGAGATTGAGTAAGATGTCATTTGCTGCGTATATCCATCCCGAAAACGAAGAGGAGGTTTTGGATGCGCTTCAACAGGCATTTGAATCTCCGAGGCGAGCACGCGTTTCTTAGTCCGAGTCAGTATCATTGGATTCACTATACACCCGACAGACTACTCCAGAAGTGGACTTCGGCTCAGGCCGGAGCTTATGGAACCGCGCAACATGAGTATGCGCAAAGAGAGATCCAAGAAGGAAGGCTTTCCGATCTTGTAGGAACTGTTGGTTTGTATATTAATGATGCGATTCGATATAGAATGACTACTGAGCAAGTATTGTATTATTCCGAAAATTGCTTTGGTACTGCTGATGCAATTTCATTTCGATATAATACACTTCGAATTCACGATTTAAAGACTGGTGTAATTCCTGGATCAGTACATCAACTTGAAGTTTACGCCGCATTGTTTTGTCTTGAATATGATAAAAACCCATTCGATATTAACATAGAACTTCGTATTTATCAAGATAATGAGGTTGTAGTTTATGATGCTGATCCGGAAGATATTAAGTTCATTATGGAAAAGATTCAAGAATTTGATAGAGTACTTACTCACCGAAAAATGGAGGAGGAGTCGTGATTGATCTTTACGATGAGAATTCATTTGCGCATTACGGCACTCCTCGACATTCTGGTCGCTATCCTTGGGGATCCGGTGGTGAAGAAACTGCTCGCAACAGGGATTATCTTCAGTCAGTTAAGAAACTTAAGAAAGATGGTATGACTGAAGCACAGATTGCTGCGGGCCAAGGTATTTCTGTGAAAGAGCTTCGAGCACGCGTCTCTATTAGTAGTGCTCAGGTGAGGCAAAGTAATATTCTTACAGCTCAACGCCATTCAGAAAATGGTTGGTCAAATTCAGAAATTGGCCGAAGAATGGGTGTTAATGAATCTACAGTTAGATCTTGGCTTGCTCCTGGGGCTAAGGATAAAGCTGATGCTCTTCAGAGTACAGCGAAAATGCTCAAAGACGAAGTTGCACAAAAAGGTTATATCGATGTTGGAAAAGGGGTTGAGCATCAACTCGGTATTACAAAGACTCGTCTAGAAACTTCGGTTGCTGTTTTGAAAGAAGAAGGATATCCAGTTCATACCATTAAGATCCAACAGGTTAATATTCCTGGACAATTTACAACGATGCAAGTATTGGCTAAACCAGGTACCTCTCTGGCAGAAGTTAATGCTAATCGAAGTTCGATTAAACAAATTACAGCGCGCTCTGACGATTATGGTCGGAGTTATCAAGTCACTAAGCCGCCCTTGTCTATCAGTTCAAGACGAATAGACGTGGTTTATGGCAAAGAGGGTGCAAAAGCTGATGGTATGATTTATGTTCGTCCTGGCGTACCGGACGTTCAAATAGGAAATAAGCGATATGCGCAGGTTCGTATTGCCGTCGACGGTACACATTACATAAAGGGTATGGCTGTTTACAAAGATGATCTACCGCCGGGTAAAGATCTTGTCTTTAATACTAAGCAGCCTGATACCGGTCGTAAGAAAGATGCAATGAAAAAATTGGAAGATGATCCCGATCTTCCATTTGGTTCGATTGTACGTCAAACCCACGATTCAAAAGGTAATGTTACTTCTGTGATGAATTTGGTAGGAAGTCCTACCAAGCCTGGATCAGGAGAAGAAGGTCAGTGGGACACCTGGTCTAGGAATCTCTCATCTCAGTTCTTGTCTAAACAAAAGCCTGAACTCGCAAAGCAACAACTTGATCTCACTTTCGAAAGACGAAAGAGAGAACTGGACGAAATCAATCATCTTACAAATCCTCTTGTTAAGAAGAATCTCCTTAACAAGTTTGCTGACCAAACCGATGCGGCAGCAGTACATCTCAAGTCTGCGGCCCTGCCTAGACAAGCGACAAAAGTTCTGATTCCAGTTCCTTCCATGAAGCCGACTGAAGTCTATGCTCCTACCTTTAGAGACGGAGAGAATGTAGTACTCGTTCGATATCCTCATGGAGGAACGTTTGAGATTCCGGAATTGAAAGTCAACAATCGCAATCGCCAAGCTATAAAGTTGTTGGGGAAAAGACCAGAGGATGCAATTGGTATCCATCACAAAGTAGCTGAACGTTTGTCTGGTGCGGATTTCGATGGTGACACAGTTCTCATTATTCCTAATAGAGGAAAAAAGGTTCAGACTACTCCCGCTCTAGAAGGATTAAAGAGTTTCGATCCGATGGTTTATAAACTACCTAAAGATTCTCCTATTCCTCGTATGACCAGTCGTCGAAAGAGCGACGAAATGGGTAGGGTTTCTAATCTAATTACGGATATGACTCTTAAAGGTGCGAATACTGATGAACTTGCTCGAGCAATTAAGCATTCCATGGTTGTGATTGACGGAGAGAAGCATAATCTAGATTTCCGTCAATCAGAAAAAGATCATGGTATTCATGCGCTGAAGGAGAAGTATCAAGGCGGAAAGAAGGCTGGAGCTCAGACGTTGATCAGTAGGGCCGGATCTCCCGTCTTTCTTAACGAGAGACGACCCCGCTCTATGCGAAGAGGTGGACCTATTGATCCACTGACAGGTAAGAAGGTCTTTGAAGAAACAGGTCGCACGAGGCCTGAGTTTAGTACCAGAACTATAAAGGATCCCGTTACTGGAAAGAAAACTAAGGTTAAAGTAATTGTTGGTACATCTCCTGTAAAACAAAAGCATGAACGATTAGCTGTAGTCGATGACGCATTTGATGCTATACCTCCTACTCATACCCCTACAGCTATGGAGATTATTTATGCTGGGCATTCAAATAGATTGAAGGCCATGGCTAACGATGCCAGAAAGAGGGCACTTCCTCTTAAAGGTAATCCCCAATCCAAATCGGCTAAGAGACATTATGCTAAAGAGATTAAGTCTTTGGATGCAAAGATTAGGGAAGCTGAAAGAAATGCCCCCTATGAAAGGCACGCGCACCTTTTAGCTAATGTCGAGGTAACCCATAGACGACAGGCTAATCCACATAGAGATAGTGCAGAACTCAAGAAGATTAAACAACAAGCTTTGGATAGAGCGAGAAATAGAACAGGCGCTAACAAAACAAAAATCAAACTCACACAAAGCGAATGGGATGCTATTCAAGCAGGTGCAATTAGTAATCATAAGCTAAGTAAGATACTTAATCACACTGACATGGACACCGTTAAAGTTCTGGCTATGCCTAAACATAAACCTAAGTTGACAAGTACTATGTTGCGTCGGGCTAAGGGTATGGCAGCCAGAGGTTACACACAAGCTGAGATAGCAGATGCACTCGGCGTTGGCTTGACCACGTTGAAGGTTGGGTTAAGCGAATGAGGTGAACATGGAAGAAGTAGTTGAGTATATGTTAACTACAGTAGACAATCCGTTTGATCCATTCACTAGATTCGATGAATGGTATGCTTATGATGTAAGCATGGGTTATTGTACATCCTCCCTCTTAGATAGGGTGGCTATGCTATCAGATGAATTGTCAGAGCCTGATACGGCTCTTGTATTACAAGAAGCAATTGATGAGATTGTCCAAGAGAATGTATCAGGAATGTGGAGAAAGGTATCACGAGGATCTAATTTAATTCCAGATCCTGACGAAGTAATACCTTCTGAGAAAGGTTAATAAGTATGGGCACTCAAACGTTCGATCCTAAGCATCCTGAGAAAGGTTGGTATCCGGCCGAGCCTATACCTGAGCCAAAGATTTGGAAGCTTTGGCGTTTCCTACGTTTGATGAAATAAAATTAATAAAAAATCTAGGGACCCGACTTAGGGGGAGGGGGGGTCTCAAAAAATACACCCCCCCTAGCATCGCCCGGCTCCAGAAAAAAGCCCCGGCGGGATATTTGGGACAATGTTTTCGCTTTTTTTGGGGGTTAAAAGTATGGGCAAAGTATGTTGTAATAGTACTAATAGTACCATAAACCCAAACGAAAGGGAAGGGAACTAGTTCAAATGTCTGAACTTCACGACGAAAACATTCCGCATGAGCAGGCGCATGCCGATGCTACTGATGCGCAGATGCGACGTACCTCAGATCATGCCGCAATTCCTGATCTAGCTTCTCCTAGTGCGTCATATGTTCAGGCTGAAGCAGTAGCGGCTCGAAACAAGATCAATGAGATCCTCGATGTTCTCCGTGATGCGGAACTGATTCCGGAAGCATAGATCTGAATAACTAAAAGGTGCTCGAACTCTAGAGAGTGAAAGGAGGTCGCGTGCCAGCGAGGAGACGAAGATCAGAGACCGAAAAAACTCCACGTAAACCCGCGACGACCCCTGAAGCTCGAGAGAGTGAAGTTATCGGTTTAGCTATTGATCTCGCTGAGGAACAAATTCGTGACGGAACTGCATCCTCACAAGTTATAACACATTTCTTAAAACTTGGTTCCAGCCGCGAACAGCTTGAACAAGAACGGCTCGAGCATGAAAACGAATTGACGAGAGTAAAGATTGAATCTATTGAATCTCAGAAGCGAGTGGAAGAGATGTATCTAGAAGCACTTAACGCAATGCGTAGTTATTCTGGAAATCCACAAGCTTCAGATCAAAATGATGAGATCTAGAACGTATACAGAGCTAAGTAGTCTAGAAACGTTTGAAGAACGCTATCGTTATCTAGAACTTAGAGGAATTCTAGGACAAGAGACTTTTGGGTTTGATCGATGGGTTAATCAGCGTTTTTACAAATCGTATGAGTGGGAAAACGTCCGAGATTACATTATAAACAGGGATAATGGCTGCGATCTTGGTGTTCCTGGATATGAAATCTACTCAGGACTTATTGTTCATCATATGAATCCAATATCGCTAGACGAGGTCAAACACGGCGACGATTCGCTCATTGACCCAGAATTCTTGATAACAACGTCTCTGAGAACACACAATGCAATTCACTATGGTGATGAAAGTCTCATTCCTCGTGAACCGATTACGAGAAGGAGGGGCGATACTACCCTCTGGTAGGAGGCTACTTTGCTCCTAGCACATCACGATGTAATCCTCAAATCGTTATCGGACATATTTACTTCAATCTCTGTGATTGCGGTAAGTATTTCCACTCTTACTACAGCATTGCTCTCGTCTCATATAACTAAGAAAAGAGTATTGTCGGAGTGTGATAAAAGAATTGCAGAATTAGCCAAAGCTTATAAACACGGGGTTCAGATGGCTGATTCTAGGCCTTTACCTCGAAAACGAAAGTCTCGAGAGTGAGACGATGCAATGGCAAATAGCCAAACTACGAACAAGTTTGACGAAGTGTTCCCTACCTTAGTTCGCTATGCTGGCTTTATAACAACGCTTGTTTTGATTGGTTTTTGCCTAGCGGGCTATGCGGTACAAGCAACTCCTGGTTTTGTTGCCGCAGGAGGAATGCTCTTTTATAAAACAATTCATGATGCGGCCAAATCCTAAAGGAGAGAGGATGGAAGCACACGATATCCGATGGCTGCCTCGTCATGGTAGTCCGCAAAACACATTTGAGTGGATTTGTCAAACAGCTATTCGAATCGTAGCATTTTTACCAGTTTATATTGCTATAGTAGTAACTCTTATTCTGTTGATAGAGATTTTTGGAGTCCCTGGAATGTAGGGGAGATGATTAATGCCAAAAGAGTTTGTAAAGTCAAAGATGAGGAGGGTTAAACTTGTATTTGTAGTTATGACATTTCTTTTCTTTCTAATTCTAGCCGGATTTGCTTGGGTGATAACGGATATTCGTGAACTTTCTCAAGATACTAAGCAGCTAGCTAAAGATAGCAAGAATCTTTCAAAAGAAAACCAAAAACGAATTGATGAAATTCAAGTAAGCCGTGTAGCGTCGTGTAAAAAAACTTATACGGGAATTCACGAGGTATTTGAGCCGTTTTTCCCACCTCCCCCTAGAACAGCGCAACAACAGAGTGATTTAAGAAAGTTTAATTCCACAATTATTGACCTTAGGCGAGGATGTATAGCACAAACCAAACCGAAAAAGAAAGAGCCTAAACATGAGAGTCAATAAAGCAAGAGATTTTGTCGAGCGAGTTGCTTGGACTGCTATTCAGGCATTTGCAGCAACGGCTATTGTTACGGGGCTTGACGATTGGGCGTTGACGCTAAAGGTTGCTGGTGGTGCGGCGGTTATTGCGGCGCTCAAGGTTATTGCGGCTCAGAATGTTGGCGATTCGGGGGATGGCGCAGCTATTCCTGGCGGAATCAAAGAGACTACGTAAGTAAATAGGAGGAATAAAATGGACGAGCATAACAATCAGCAGGAGATGCAGGCCGACCAGCAGCAGGATCCACAGCCAGAGACTCAGCCAGAGACTCAGCCAGAGACTCAGCCAGAGACTCAGCAGGGTGACCCGCCAACGCATCCGGAGCCTCTTCCGCCAGACTCGGCTCCCGTCAATGCAGCTCCAGCTCAGGAAGGTCCAGCACCTGCGACACCTGAGCAGGCAGAAGCACAGAACACTGGAGAGCAGACAGGAACAACCGATAAT
>Ga0157302_10000071_pt1 | contig 15631 bp, 13 predicted proteins | sample NitcycUS103311B2_FD_108381 | JGI IMG/M metagenome (GOLD analysis project Ga0157302, IMG submission 108381) | Soil microbial communities from Arlington Agricultural Research Station in Wisconsin, USA - Nitrogen cycling UWRJ-S103-311B-2 | ecosystem: Environmental > Terrestrial > Soil >... | reverse complement strand
GAACGTGGAAGAGATGCTCCATTGGCCAAGGTTCGCTTTGATGATAACACATTTTGCTACTTTCCAGCGCCTGAGGGTACTAGTGTAGGGAGCAATGTTGAAGTAGGTGTTAGAGCAACAGCTACTAGAAGAAATATTTTATCATTAGAGTCGATTCCAGACGGAACTTTGATTTGCAACATTGAAAAGAACCCTGGTGACGGTGGCAAATTAATTAAATCTGCAGGCTCTTCCGCTCTGGTTTTTGCGCATGGCACTGAAGGCGTAACTATAAAGTTCCCTTCAGGCAAGTTTCTCATAGCCAATCCAAGGTGTAGGGCAATGATTGGAGTAATTGCTGGCGCGGGAAGAAAGGAAAAACCGTTCCTAAAGGCAGGTAACAGAGCCAAATATATGCAAGCACATGGAAGACTTTATCCAACTGTCAGAGGCATTGCGCAGGCTGCCGTCTATCATCCACATGGTGGTGGAAGACATCAGCATATTGGTCGTCAATCCTCCGTTGGTAGAACTACTCCGCCAGGACGCAAGGTTGGAAATATTTCACCAAGAAAGACAGGCCGGGGTAGAATGAAGAAGCGCCAATAAAATGAACCAACACTTTATATTTAATGTGATGAGTTGCAACAGAGCAGAACGTGACAAGTAGAAAATAGATGAGATACAATCTAATCTTTGATGTGTCAAATATTAGATTAACTTTAATTTTTATTATGCAAAATTTATCTCTTCTCAGAACCTTTCTTTGATTGGTCATGAATTCTGTTGGTAAAGTACTTAAGAAAATGAATCAAGTTCTATATCATGAAAAGTTACCACGACTTACTGCACTCAGAGAATTACAAATGGAGGAACAAGACGATTCATTCAAAATACTTATTGGAACTATTCTATCTAGTCGTACAAGAGATGAAAAGACCAAAATGGTCGTCAACAACTTATTTAGAAGATTCAAAAATGCTAAAGAACTAGCTGAAGTGGATATAGATGAAATTAAGACAATAATTCACAGTATTGGTTTTTACAACGTCAAAGCTAAAAGGATAAAAGAAGTTTCACAATTAATAGTTGAAAAATTTGATGGAAAAGTTCCTGACGATATTGAAGAGCTTTTAGAGTTACCTGGTGTAGGAAGGAAGACAGCAAATTGTGTTTTAGTGTATGGTTTTAATAAATCTGCAATTCCAGTTGATATTCATGTTCATAGAGTCTCAAATAGAATAGGTCTTGTTAACACTAAAACTCCTGAAAAGACTGAAATTGAGCTTAGCCGTATAATCAGTAAAAAATACTGGCCTGAAGTGAATCAAACCTTCGTCATGTATGGACAGAACATCTGCCTGCCCATAAAGCCAAATTGCAAAATATGTGAATTAAAGAAGATATGCAAATTTTATCACACTACTAATTCTCCTCCTCATGAGAATACTTCTTTCTCCTCTTAAATACAAGTAACCCTGTAACAAGCCCGCCAACTCCAACTAACATGCCCAGAGGTAAATAATAAATTGGAGAATTGGCAGGATCGCCATAAACCACATCAAAGGATATGTTACCTGCATATGTGTTAATAGGAGATATTGGATCATCCTTACCGTAAACTGCAATCGAACCAATAGTGAATCCATTTATAGATAATCTATCAATGATGATTCTTTTTCCATTTGTAATCGTCAAACCTTGATTACTTGCGTGAGCTACAATTATTGGCTGGTCTCTAGACCAACCATCAATATCTCGTTCATAGATCCTGATATATCCTGAATCATGTGTATTTACCGCTACCCAGAATTTTTTAGAAGCATCACCAAACATTGCAATTTCAATGAATTTTTCGCTTGGTGCGGGTTCCTGCAATTTTACAATAGTCTTTGCATCTTTTCTAATAGCATATGACATATTATTCTGTATTGTCAAAATCCAGTTTGTGACTTTTGGTTTGTCATAAAAATAAATAAATGGATGGGTTCTGTCATCATTTGATACTATAAATGGTAAATCGAATTGCTCACTGTTTCTTGTCTTGATTACATGGTATTCTCTTTGTAGAGGATTTAGTGGTTGACTTTGACCAAAAGTTATTACTGGAATTAATGTCATGACTATTATCAAAAGCGACGGCAACACATTATTGCTCACGAGAAATAGACTCGATAATTTGGTATATTAATTAATATACTTCCAATGATGGTTATGAAGGATCAGCTTTCACATAATTCCAGTTTTAAGACCTTATGTTCGCTTTTGCCAACTCGAATAATAGATTGTAGTGATAGAATAATGATAATGATATTTGCATTTTCAATTTACTAGATTGCGTCAGTTAGCCAATACTAGGGTTGCTTGGTTTATTCCGCAGTATAAGTAGAATAGAATATTTTGTGACTGGACAAATAAAATGTAATAAAATACAAATTATGCTATCATCTCTCTAAAAAAATTTAATAGTAAAAGAAATGGATTAAATTGACCAATGAAAATGTGAAACTACTCAAAAGAACATTCTCATTGAACAAATGGATCTTTATATGATAGAATTACATTAGCTATTTCTGGTCGCATCAAGTGTTCTGCGGGGATTACCCCTGAGCTAATCATTTTTCTTATCTTAGTACCCTTCAACTCTTCTCTGAACTCAGGACCATGTGGACAGTTTCTATCATTTGCATAGCTTAAACACCTCCTACAGTAGTAAAATGCTGGAAAGAATACTGGTTGAATACCGAGATCCGGATAGTCTTCGAAGATCTCGTGGGACGCAAAAGGGCGATAATAGTCTCCAACCCCTGCATGGTCTCTTCCAACAATAAAGTGAGAGCAACCAAAATTCTTTCTCATGATAGCATGATGAATTGCCTCCTTCGGCCCAGCATATCTCATCTCAGTATGAAGAGTTACAAACATGGCTCTGTCCTTCGGGAAATAATTTTCTATAAGCGTGCTATATGACTTAAGAATTACTTCATCCTTAAAATCACCAGGCTTTTTTTTGCCGATCAATGGACTTATAAACAATCCGTCATAAACGTTCAGGGCAGCCTTTTGCAGCATTTCGTGAACAATGTGTGGAACATTTCTTGTTTGAAATCCTACTACAGTTTTCCACCCTCTCCTATGTATCTCTGATCTCGTTTCAACTGGATTCATTCTATGTTTTCTCAATGGCGATTGTGAAATTCTCTTTATAACTTCAATTTTACCTCCGATAAGCCGATCTTTCATTCTTACCATTTTATTAACTCCAGGATGTTGTAGATCATCTGTGTGATAGATTGCTTTTATCACATTAAGTTTATCAATTGAATATACTTCTTCTACACGAACAACTCCAAAATAATCGTTACCAGTTCTCAAACCAACTTCCCTAGCATCTTGCATATTTTTTGCTGTTATTTCGTCAACATCTAACATAATAGGTATAGTCCATGCTAACCCATTCTTTAACCGGCCATTCCTTACAATACCCTGAAAGTCGTCTTGTCCTACAAATCCTTCAATCGGGCTAAAGATACCATCCGCAATATTTTCAATGTCATTTCGAAGATCCGTACAGACCTCAATTGAAAATATTTCGTCAATATCCCTCTTTGTTGTAGCAAATCTGTTTATCAGCTTTCCTCCATGAGGCACAGGTATGCCGCCGCTGCTGCTGCTCAAAATATCTCCTACTTTTTGTATTGTTTGGTGGGATCCCAATGAAGACCACATTCCTTATGTGCTGCATTTTCCCACCACCATCTTCCTGACCTAGGATCCTCTTTAGGATTAACTGCTCTTGTACATGGCTCGCAGCCAATACTGGGATACCCAATGTCATGTAACTTATTGTACGGAACATTATTTTTATGAATGTAGTCCCAGACCATTTCATGAGTCCAGTCAGCCAATGGGTTGACTTTGACAATGTTGTCGTGTGAATAATCTATCTCTATTTTTTTGACATCAGATCTCATTATTGTCTGCTCTCTTCTCAAGCCAGTAATCCAGCCATCAAGATTATCTAGTGCTCTATTCAGAGGGTGTACTTTTCTTATTTCGCAACAAAGTTTTCTATTTTCAACGCTTTCATACATCAAATTCATACCTTTTATTCGAACCATCTGTTCAACCTCGTTCTGTTCAGGAAAATACACTATGATCTGGATGCCATATTTTCTGCGGATTTCATCTATTACATCATATGTTTCTTGATTGAGTCTTCCTGTATCCAAGGTGAAAACCTTGGTTTTTTCTTTATTAATTTTTACCATCATATCAATAAGAACAAGATCCTCAGCTCCAAAACTTGATGCCAGGCCGATCCTTAATCCATAAGTATCAATAGCCCATTTTAAAATATTGTGTGCAGATTTCATTTCCATTTCATCTGCAATTTTTTTAATATGTTCAAATATTATTTCTGGTGTATCGTCATGAGGCATAGGTAATCTTCATATAGTAGGCTTATAATTATTGTCCTTACAATCGAACTAAATAGAACATCAACAAGATATAATATAGGCGTGTACAACAAGCCAATCTATATCCCAATAACCGTAATCTGGACTGTTTTATTCGATTTTTGCTATTTATTAGATTATTATATAAAAGTTTGTTTATTAAGCAGTGTTTCATTATATATAATATTAGTAGAATCAGGATTAAGTGATTGTTAGGAGAGGTTATGGTTGACTGAAAATTTTTGGGGAATTATAGAAGAATATAGACATCTTGGTTTCGACCCTCTACGATGGATTCCCACGTGTTCAAATGAGGTTGATAGCGGTATACTTCAATCATCATTGAAAGAGATCAAAAGAAGCAGTATAAAGTTAACCCCTGACTGGTTTGACGCTTTTTACTATACTGATGGAAAGCCTCCTGAACTTACTCGAAGGGTATACAATTTTGATAACCCACTTATTGAAAAAGAAGTTGAAATTAAACGAGCGGTTTCCATGTTTCGTATCCACACAGAAATTGGAGAGAATCCAGCATTGCTTTCAGAAGCACTTCAAAAGTTCCTGAAAAATTTTCATTCAAAGATCGCAATAAAAAAAATCACTATGGCTCTAACAACATATCCAGAATCTCAATTCGCTCTGCTAGATTACATAGAGTTGCATAGAGGCAACAGAGTTGGATATATAACAGCTAATAATTCCACCACTCAAATAACAGACCCGACCCAGAATCCAGACTCTGAAATTCATAGTAATATTGCTTTGACAGCTGCTGCTGAAAACCTAAATCTCCTTGGATGTACGTCAGGGTTCAAACTATTTCCCATATATGATGCCCCAACTGAAGAAATGCTAGACAAGATTAGAAAAAATCTTGATGCATTTACTTCACGATATAATCTTGCGATGGAGGACTACAGTTCCATTAAGATTGGTAAACTTTTCTTTGGTGCAACTGCAATCGCAAATATCCTGAAGGAATTGCCTACTAGATATGATCAAGTTGAAGAAGGAATGCAGATTATTATTTCAAATAAATTTGGTGCAATTCCACCTGTTAGCCTTTATATGTTAACAGAAATGGATAATAATAATATAGTCAAATTTGAGCAAAACAATATTTTGCTCAATGTTCTCTCTTCGGCAAAAGATGAGGCTATAAAAAGCCTAAGTGAACCTCGCTTTACATTTGGCAAAATAATTTCAAGATATTGTCCTGATTTTGGTACAACGTTTGATAAGCATACTCACATAACTGCTGTCCATCCTGTTACATCAGACGGCATCTTTGCTATAGGAAAACTTGCAGATTTATCAAATGCTTACATTGTGATTAATGAGCTTCCAATGAAGTATGAAGAAATTGCTAGGTTCGCGACAAAGGAATTTCTTGTAGAGAATGCAACCGCCTCTTCGAACGGCTGTCACCTAATAGTTGCAACAAAGGACGTAGCGAACTTAGTCATGGAAGATTTACGAAAACATAACTTTGAACCTATCATAATTGGGTTCGTCGCAAAGAAGGAGAGACCTTTTGTGGCTATTGAAAAAGATATTAATGAATACGTAGCTTCTAAAGCAAAACTTGCTAGGCTAAATTCCATGGCTCAAACAAAGGCACAGCCACATCATTAACAAAACCGTTCAGATCGTTCTTATTCCATATTGGTATGGATTTATGTAGCTAATGCTGTCTTGGCTCAAAGGAGCGTCAATTTCATCTAATCTCGAACATCCACATACATGGTTAGCTCTTGTCCTGTAGTTCCGGACTGGATGGAACTCCATGTCGTGCGTAGCATTTAATTTCCTCAGTGTAGCAACTCTATTTTGTTCCGCGATGATGCCTTGTATTTTGACCTGCATATCTAGATGGTAAAGCAAAATATCAAAATTATTTTGTTCAAGAAGACAATCGAAGAACACATAGAATAACTGACAAGGGATTGAGGTTTTTATATTTACACAATCAGCCTGTAAATTGGTTACTAATCCTTCCTCAAATGCAATTATTGTGCGTTAGAGATCAGCATAGGTGCAATAATTACTGAGGTCATTGAATGTGAGAGAAAGGGTTTTGCCCATCTTGGGCTTGAGTGTAATTAACCGAATAAAGATAAACTATAAGTAAAATACGCAGAAGTCTGTAACAGGATTAAATGTACTGGTTTTCATTATCGAAGTGATATTACATTATCCCACAGACGATATAATACTTGAAATTTCCGTTAGCTGTTGCAATATAAAAAGTATAATGTCCTGTCCTATTTATCTATGTGGACCGATAAAAATTTTCAACTTATTTTAGCATAGCTATTTTAGACAGGAGAACAATGTATTGATCTATGGCTTATACCCCAAAAGCCGGTGGAGCTCTCGCCAGTTTCGAAGGCAGATATCCAAAAGATCTATTCAATAAATCAGTGGTTGCTAGAGGCAATCAAACTCTCATCGGCCACGTGGCCAAAGAAACAAATGAGTTAATTATAGTTTTCAGTGAATCTGATCGCAAAGTTAGGTTTGACGTTCCAAAGTCAGAAATCACATTTACAGGTAGTTCCGTAGTCATAGATAATACAAAAGATATACAAAAATACAAAGTATACAGAGATACACCACTTCCACAAGATAATAATGATTTGATACCAACTGTAACTGCACAAGAATATGTACATCAAATTCTTAGTGACGAGAGCAGTATCGGTAATACAAGAGAAAAAGAATCCTCTGCTACTTCTACTAAACTACTACTACAACAGACTTCAATCCGTAAAGAAGGAAAAGAAGAAGCTACTGCAAAACTCCCTGTCAAAACAACTACAAAAGCTATTCCAAGATCAAACTATACCATCAATAAAGTACAGCAAGAGAAAAGTCAGCAGCCTGGGCCAATAACGGCAACCACTACTGATGAACTACTCAAGCAATCAAGTATTGCCACTACTCTACAAGAAGACCAGAGTTTAACCAACAAAAAAGAAGAAGCAATTGCAATTAGCAAAGAAGAGGCTATCAGGCCCAAAGTATTGACTGTACATTCAGAACCAGCAACAAATGAAATCTCCGGACCAAGGGACAAGCCGCTTCTGACCAAAGAAGAGGACAAGATCTCACCTGCCTCATCATCATCATCATCATTAACATCAACAATACCATTATCGGAGACAACACCAACAAATGTATCGGTAGAAGAACCATCAGAGAAAATAGTAGCAGAAAAAGCTGTGGAAACAGCGGCAGAAAAAGCTGTTTCAAAGGCGGAAGCAGAAATAGCAACATCTCCACCGCAGGCATCTAATGATATGTCGACAGAACAAAAAGAACAAACAGCCTCTGGTCTTGAAAAGGAAAAAGAAAATGTTCTGCCTGAAGTAGAAGTTAGTTTAAAGCCTCCCCATAACCTAGAATTCAGTCCTCCATTACCTGCTACAGAGATACCGAAAGCATTAGAGGAAGCTAGAATGTCTGATGCTTCTGTTGTAGAGGAAATTGAAGAATTAAAAAAATTACATAACGCATATTATGAAACAAAAAAAGTTACACTAGATAATAATAATGAATATCTTAGTAACGACATTTTATCGTTTAATACTACTACCATGGCTTTGTGGCAATACTCTGTGATAAATTGGATAGAAGCATATACTGGCTTTGTAACCAATGCTGCAAAGACAGCTCAATACTGGTTTGATGCCTTTTTTTCGAATTCACCTCTTTTAAGAAAGGAACTAAAAAACGATATGGTATTATGATGGTAAAAAAAGACTCACTCAGAGAGATTATATTCGGCAGAGTATTATTTTTCTTGCAGTTGCACACTAAATAAAGAAGGATAGTTGTATTATTATTTGGCTAGATAAGCAACTTAACCTAGTTCAGATCAAAACAAAAATCTGCAAATCTTACAAATAGAACATATCATAAGATGATTATTTTTTATCTAGATACCGATTGCAAAACTTAAAGGACAGGCACAGTGAAGTCAGTCTTTCGCGAGTTATGATCCTTTGTACTTCAATAGCATTGAATCGAGGCGATATTTTAGGAATTTGTCTGCTAATGAAGTTGTTTTCATTTTTAATGATTTTGTATTTCTTTTAATTCTGCTACTATTGCTTTCAATTCTTGCTAATATAAAGACCTCTTTTTATCTATCTATTTTAATAATCCAATTTGCTTGTAGAAGCAAGGCTTGATTGATTTGTCATGTATCTTGCAGGCTGTAAAGTGTCACACTGTTTCCAATGTGAAGAAGAACTGTTGCAAAGCCAAGACCTATGTATGCTATACTTTCTAACATATTTGCTCTAATATGTTTGAAAGATAAAGCTGTTGGATAAAGATCTTATGACAATTTTATACCTCTTAACGTTTATTATTTCAATTGTTCAATATAGAGAACGATAATATTATTATCATTTGTAAGACAAGGTTTTTTACAGCACTTCAACGAGAGAAGATCAATATCGTAAAGCCGTTGTTGATTAATACATCAAATTATTGCTCACGAATAACATTGTCAAGATTAAAATCCAATTAGTATTTTTTTCTTTATGTAAGCCAGAAGCAAATATCAAAATTAGCCAAATGAATGAACCAGGCGATAGCAAGCACAAAAGCCATCTGACGATTATCTGACCAAAAAAAGATAAAAAGGAATTTCCAATCAAAGCAGCAAAAAGAGTTTGGGTTTATATTCAATAAGACAAACATTAATTTCTTTTGTTACAAATGTATGTGGTATCAGCTGTATTTTTCGCTAAAATTGTATGGCAGAGAAGCAGGACAGGATATGGCCTCATCTCCATGTTCATACTATTCCAAGGAGTGTTGTGGACGGAGTAGGACCAGTTGATTCCATGTTCAAGAATAAGCCAAAATAAACTGCTCAAGAAATGGACTTGATGCTCTACAATATAAAGTGTTCATCCAAAAAATTTGGTATTTCGTTTGAATAACTAAATGCATTTTAAAAGACAACAGCAAATAATTCATTATATAAGCAGGTAAACGGACTCTAAATATTCCCTCATTTTTAATCTCCCCAACCTTCAATAAAGAGTACTTGTACGCAGCAGAGCGTTTCATGATAGCAGAATCCTTTTCTTATGTAAAGAATCAATTTGAGATTTCAAATCTTTTGAACGATTATCGTGTAAGTATATAAATTTCTTTCAACATCTTTTTATTATTGCTAATTCACAAGTCAATGATTGAGGAAAGGCAAGATTATAGTCATTGAAGGACTGGACAAAGCAGGTAAGAGAACTCAGTCTAGACTACTAATCGATGATCTGAAACTATTGGGTAAAATTTGTGTCATAATGGATTTTCCTGATTACGCCACACATATTGGAGCAGAAATCAAGGCCTTTTTGGACGGGAAGCGTGATTACCCCACTGAACTCACGCATATTCTCCTTTCAGCTAACAGATGGGAAAAGAAGAAGGAAATAGAGAGTATGATGGATAATGGTACGGTACTAATATTGAATCGATACTATCAGTCAAATCTTGTCTATGGCATGTCGAATGGCCTGAATATAAACTGGCTCTTAAACTTAGACAAGGGCCTTCCAAAGGAAGACTTGGTGATCGTCCTTGAAGTTAACCCAAAGACATCATATCAACGAGCAGTAGAACATCTTGATGCATTTGAAAAGGATCAAAAATTGTTGGCAGATGTACACAAGAATTACCGCAAGCTTGCAAGGCAATTCAAATGGAAGATAATCAATGGTGAGAGAAACAAAGACGAGGTTCATCAAGATATAATGAAGCTGGTAAAAAAACTAAGTATAATTTAATCTCCCTTAGGATGATGTACATTAAAAATAAGATTAGTAGATGTAATGGTACGACGAAGTGTGAGAAGATTACACAGATGGTTCTAGTAAGTAAAACAAAATTACACTAGAAAATTGTAGATCTGCTGTGCCTTGGAAAGGCAGTAATAAACCCTTTATCCTTCACCGAATGTCAGTAGCTGTATAAGTTATCCTGTGGTCACTGATTTAGTTTATCAGTTGTCAATTTTAGATCGTGTTTCCTCAGACTGTACTATGGCAATTATTGGCAGAAATAGCTGTATCCTATATACTCATCACCATTTATGAATACAGGAAAATTTCGTAATCAGAGCCCAATGTTTTTCCAGTAATTCAGAACAAATGGAAGTTAGCGGGTTCAAATAGTTTCAAATACTATTTGCTTAAATAGGCCTATTCATGCAGCCGTTTTATGTTCGTCAAGTTTAATTTCTGCCACTGCAAATAATTGACAGCAATAATTATGAAGTTTGACGGTGAAATTACTGATCCAGTACATCGATATATACGGTTCTCCGACGTGGAGAAAAAACTCATAGATACTGCCATTTTCCAACGCTTGAGGAGAATAAGACAGCTTGCGGGAGCGCATTTAGTTTATCCTAGTGCACAGCATTCTCGATTTGAACACTCTCTTGGTACAATGCATCTAGCTGGCTATGCAGGAGAAATTCTCCTTAACAAAGGATATATCGATGATGAAGATAAAGTGCAGAAGTTGCGATTGGCTGCATTGCTCCACGATATAGGTCATGGACCTTTTTCTCATTTATTTGAGGAAGTATTGGAGTTAAGATGTAAGATAGGCCATGAAGATATGGGAAAGCAAATTATATCCAAGAGTGAGATCACCGATATTTTAAAAAAACATGGTTACAATTCATCCGATATTTGCAAGTTATCATTTGGTGAATCCAAAGTAAAGTTTTTCAATGAGATTATTGCTGGAGGACTTTCAGCAGATCTAATTGATTATTTGTTAAGAGACGGATTCTTTACAGGAGTAGAGTACGGCAAAATTGACTATCATAGACTAATAAGTTCATTTGAAGTGGTCTCAAATGGACACCTAGCTATTAACAGATCCGCACTCTATTCTTTTGAATCGATGCTAATCTCCAGATATGAAATGTTCAAGGCAGTATATTTCCATAAAACTGTAAGATCTGCAGAGGTCATGCTTTTGAATTCAATGATATTGGCCGATGAACAGTTGAATTTAACGGACACATCTTTAGATAATTATCTAAATCTGACTGATGAAGTTACTCTAGAACGCATTTGTTCGCTTAAGAGAGGGAACGAAGGCGCAATCAAACTAGCATTAGATTATAAGACAAGAAGATTGTTAAAATGTGTTTATGAAAAATTTGTACACAAACGCGATAGGTTGTACACTAAGATGGAAAGGCAAGAATTGTATAAAATAGGGTTAGAGATAGCTGATACTGCTGAAGTAAAAGAAAAATCGGTTTTTGTTGATGCATCAAGAGCGCCTTCGATGCCATTGACTCCCCGCAAAAAAGAAATAAGTTCAGTATTGCTTGTCGACAAAGAATGGGCATATGAAACTCCTATCGCTGAGATCCCTCTAATAGATTCTATCACTGGCTTTCTTGATATGCTGAGAGTATATACAACTGCTGAGAACAGAGAGGCAGTAGAACAATCTATTAAAAAAGTACTTGGCAATGAAGAACCAATGTATAGGGGGACTAAGAAATGAATAATGATACTAAAATAAATACCGCAAAAAAGAGAGTTGTTATCAAATTGAGCGGCAGTATATTTTGCCACAATGCAAAGAAGAATACGATTAAAGAATACGCCGAAATGTTATTTCATATCAGCAATGACGTGCAGCCAATAGTTATCACTGGCGGGGGCAAAATTGCACGTCAGTATATCGAGCTTGGACGAAAATTTGGCTTAGATGAAGCAAGTCTAGATATGATGGGAATCGATGTTTCAAGGTTAAATGCAAAATTATTGATAGCCGCACTAGGGGGCAACTCATATTCACGAGTTCCAACAAATCTTGAAGAAGTGGAAATAGCAGCGGAGAGTGGTAAAATAGTAATTGCAGGTGGTCTACATCCGGGTCAAAGCACTAACGCCACGTCAGCATTAATAGCTGAAAAGATAAAGGCTTCAACATTTCTTAATGCAACTGATGTTAGTGGTATCTATAATTCAGATCCAAATACTACTAAAAATGCAAAATTATTCAAAGAAATTACTGTCAAGAAATGCATAGAAATTCTTGGAGCTGGAAGTTCAATGGCTGGAACATATGATCTTATAGACATTGTTGCACTGAAAGTGATCGAACGGTCAAATATCCATACCAGAATATTGTTATCAGATGTGTCTAATATCAAAAATGCAATCGAAGGCAAACACTGTATCGGTACAGAAATTATAGTAGTCAAGAAACGGTCTTGACATGACCTTTAAATTCTGGAATTCCGTCTTTTATCATCTTTGTATAAATTTCCTCTCCCTTTTGTATCGATAAAGATTTTGATTGTGCTTTTGCATAACCATCCTTGTCGCAGATAAGCAGTAGCGCTTCATTACCTCTGACCATTTTATAGACTAGCATTTCTTCCCCTACAGGTTCAAATTTTGACTTTTGCTGCTTGATGGTATAAGTTAGCATCGCAAATCCTGCATAGTCAAATAGTTTCATCTGAGCTTTTCTTGCTCTTTCCTGCCCCATGAAAGCAGCCTTATGGTATTGCATACGTTATACCAATTTTCATTTTATCAAGTATAACCTTTGCGCTTTAATATCCAAAACATTAACTTTTATGGATCTGAACATGTTTACTATACTGTTTTTAATATTGATGGTAAGTCGTCACAAACATGTATTTTTCCCTTGAATGTAACATCTTGAGATTATATATGTATATAAGTTGGTGCTGAGTCCTTATGAGTCCCCATAGTGCTTGTTCTACTCTACCACTAACCAAATAGGAAATTGGTGTTTTATGTTATTAAGCGACTACATATGCGAATTAATTTAAACGAGATCATAATTGGTTTGAATTTTAGATAACTTTACTATTTACCTTTTTATTTACTCTTATTTGGTTGCGATAATATAGTCGTTGTTACATATGCTATAATTAGTATATTTTGGCATCTATGCTCTAATGTGTAAAACAAGGGGTTTATTAGCTTCATTGGATTAGAATTTCTTAATGAGAAATAGAAGAACATAAAGAAAGATGTTTTGCAAATTAGCGAGTTCCCAACTCTAGTAGCTTGGACAGTTTATTCTTATATTTGCTGTAAATACGAGTGGACTAAATTAAAATTAGATATCAAAACCATCCTTTTGTGTTTATTTGGATGCGCGAATCTGTTTTATTATGTCTAGAACAGTATCTGCATCTTCTGCTTCGGGATCTAGTTCAAGATACAAGTTTAGCATTTCAAGTGCTTTTAGAGGTTTTTGTCCTTTTAGTAATATCATACCTTTGTCCCTTATGGCATCGGGATTATAGTGATCTATAGCAATTATCATCTCGTTTGCGATCTCTACTTTATGCAAATCTTCCGCTTCATAATAGCTTTCCTTTAAGTTATTTAACAGCCGTACCATAACTTGTGCTGCTGTTGTTTCTTCGATAAATGCATGAGTCAATGGGATGTTTTGATGTGGGTATAATTGATCAAGTAATGCCTTCAGTGCATAATCATCCATTATTCTCCCGCTATTAAATGGGTCTATTATAATTCCGCTCTTGTCGTTATCCAAAATATGTTTAACCAGAAAGTGACCAGGAAAATTAACGGGATATAATTTAAAATTCAAGCAATAAGCTATTCGCATATATAGTATTGAAAGAGATATTGGAATGCCCGATTTATGCTGCAAAACAATGTTAAGGTAACTATTTAGCGGATTGTAATAGTCTTGGATGTTTGATTTAAACTCTTTGTCTCTAAATAGATATTCGTTAATCTTTTCTATTATTTGCGTTGGGCGTAAAGGCATGAATTTCTTTATTGATTGCCTAAGTTCTTCGCCCATGGTGTCTATTGTTTCCAAGGTGGAACTAACATCCAGCTCTGGATATGCAAGAATTCTTGAGAGATGTAGAGCATATCGGGCTAACCCATCAACATCATTTGAGGATACGACAGAGTTCACAACATTAACTTTCCAATCCTCAATTAAACACTGGAGATTATTGAAGGACACTATATGTATATAAGAATATTTACTTACTTAAAATTTTGCTGGACTGAATAGAACATGGTATTTATTATAAGGATTTTAATAATACTGCTACGTCGTAGGCACTCTAGTAGATCTGTAAATAATAGTGCGTATCAAGTACTTGTGATGACCTCTTTAATGATTCAAACATTAACGAAATTTGAGTGGTCAATATAATTTATTAATCTTTTTTATGAAATTTGACTATGAGTATCGGTTAGAATTATATCTAGATTGAAAAAGATGGATATTGGACCGATATTGTTTTTTGAAAGCATTTAACTGAACTAATCGTGAGATACTATATGAGTTGGCCAAATTAAGAAATGATGCGTAAAATAATACCAATTTTTTGTGCGATTTCGCAGTCATTTAAAATCGATACTAATAATAATTATCGATTCCAGATAACGTTGCGTTGGAAAATTCGGTTATTCGATATAAAGTTAATCAGATGACGGATACAGGCATAAACGTCACTCTTTCTCTCAGCGAAGACGTTGAGCTTGAATCTGTATCTCAGCAGCAGTTGATGTTAGAGGCTATTGATCGGGCAGTAACTGACAAAGAAGTTAAACAGCAGATCAAGCCCATCTTAGAAGCGATTCTTGGATCTCAGCCTCAGACTTTAATCAAAACATATTCTCAAACGGTCATCCAGATTACAATGCCAAAGAGACGATATGAAAAAATAGGAAGCCCTAAAGTAGGAGAACAGCTTTTAATAGATATTAAAAAGATGGAATAGGTATCTTTAACTTTTTTTATCATCCAGCAGTATAATTATCTCGAGTCTTTAGGTTCCATTATATATGCATAACATATTATTCAGGCTTTCCTTTTTAAGTAAAACACGGGAATCACAATAAAGGATGACGATGACAACGCTATTACTTGACTCTACTCGAAGTTTTTATGTAATATTTGTAAAATGGGGATTAGTACCAGGTGAGGTGAGATCTAATCATAACCATAGACGATAATTTTGTATGATTCAATTGTATCATTTGGAAGATTCGTAGCACTTTATAAATTAAACAGTTATTATTGCTTTTCTATCATCATTTCTGCTTGAATATCTGTTGTTCTTTCTCCATGCAATTCCTTGGACAAACACTTGTTCCTTG
>Ga0157302_10000070_pt1 | contig 15762 bp, 10 predicted proteins | sample NitcycUS103311B2_FD_108381 | JGI IMG/M metagenome (GOLD analysis project Ga0157302, IMG submission 108381) | Soil microbial communities from Arlington Agricultural Research Station in Wisconsin, USA - Nitrogen cycling UWRJ-S103-311B-2 | ecosystem: Environmental > Terrestrial > Soil >... | reverse complement strand
GTACGCGCTGCTGACCTTCTCCCAGGACGCGATCAGCGCATCCGAGGGCCGAGCGAATAAGTAGGCAAACTTGCTGCGCACCTCGGTATCGGAAACGATCATGAGCAGCGCGCCAACGAGAAACGCGAGCACGATCGAGGCGATGGTGATCAGTATGTCCGACCATGGAATCTCGATCCGGCGCCGCGGCCGCTCAGAACTCATGAGGCACCTCTTCAAGACTGGCCTCCAAGGCAGCATCTTCCTCGGCCAGCGTGGTCACCGACGCGCTCGCCAAAGCCTCCTCGGTCGGGACCCCAGCCATCATCAGGCCCAGCACTTCACGTGAGGTGTCCGGCGGCACAATGCCAACAACGCGACCGCGATACATGACCGCAATCCGATCAGCCAACGTGATGACCTCGTCCAGCTCCGTTGACACGATCACCACGGCCGTGCCCCGATCCCGCTCCTCCACTAGCCTCTTGTGAACGAACTCGATCGCGCCGACATCGAGCCCACGAGTGGGTTGCGAGGCGACCAACAGCGCAAGTGACCGGGACAGCTCGCGAGCCAACACCACCTTCTGCTGATTGCCACCAGATAGCGAGGAAACTGCTGTCTCGATCGACTGCGTGCGGATATCGAACTCCGAGATGCGGTGCGCGGCGTTTTGCCTCACCTTCGACAGATCCAGCGCGATGCCGCGCGCGTACGGATGCTCCTCGTGATGATTCAAGATCAGATTCTCGGCGACCGTGAAGGTGCCGACACAGCCGTCCTGCTTACGGTCCTCCGGCACGAAACCCAGTCCGGCGTCAATGGTCTCCCGCGGTGTCAACCCGGTCAGCTGCTTGCCATCAAGCTCTATGGTTCCCTTCAGGACCGGAGTCAGGCCAAGCAGCGCCTCGGCCAGCTCGGTCTGGCCATTGCCTTGGACGCCGGCGATGCACACGATTTCTCCGCCGTAAACCTCAAGATTAAGGTCTGCTACGGCGAGCGTTCCGTTCGGCCTGGCCACGAAAACGTCTTTTATCGTTAATCGTGGTTCGGCTGAAGGTGAAGCCGGTTTCTTCTCTACGACCAGATTCACGGCCCGGCCGACCATGAGTTCGGCCAAGTCCGACTCGGAGTCAGTCGCTTTTGCAGTGCCAACTACCTTGCCGTGCCTGATCACGGTGATCTTGTCTGCGATTTCTCGCACTTCGCGCAGTTTGTGGGTGATGAAGGCGATCGCCTTGCCTTCGTCTCGGAGCGAACGCATTACCGTCATCAGCTGATCGGTCTCTTGCGGCGTCAGCACGGCAGTCGGTTCGTCCAAGATCAGGTACTTGGCATCGTTGGCCAGCGCTTTTAAGATCTCCACGCGTTGCTGGATACCAACCGGGAGTTCCTCGATCAACACGTCGGGATCGACCTCCAGCCCGTAGCGTTCGGACAAGCGTCGGACTGTGCGTCGCGCCTCCCCCATGTTGAGCAGGCCGCCGGTGCTGTCCTCCCGGCCGAGAATGAGGTTCTCGGCAACGGTGAAGACATCGACCAGCATGAAATGCTGATGCACCATGCCTATCCCGGCGGCAATGGCCTCCTTGGGGCTGGTATGGACATGCTCGACGCCGTCGATCGAGATTGTGCCTGCGTCGGGCTGTAACAACCCGTACAGCACATTCATGAGGGTCGTCTTGCCAGCCCCATTTTCACCAAGCAGGCAATGGATCTCCCCAGGCGTAATGTCGAGGTCGATTGAGTCGTTGGCGACCAGGTCGCCGAACCGCTTGGTGATCCCCCGCAGCCGGAGGCCTGTTCCAGCCGCGGGAGCAGGAGTTGGAGTCACCTCTCAATCATGCCGAGGACTGTCATGCCGAAGGTTGGGACTTGGACGCGATCTTGATCTTGCCGCTGATGATGTCCGCCTTAAGCGCATCCAGCTCCGACTTCAGCTCCGCGGGCACCTTGGAGTCGAAGTCGTGGAACGGCGCCAGACCTGTGCCCTCATTCTCCAGCGTGCCCACGTAAGGCTCATTGGAGAACGAGCCGTCCTTGGCGGCCTTGATCGCGTCCGCGACAGCCACATCCATGCCTTTGTAAACACTGCTGATGATGTTGGGGCAGTAGGTCTCCGCGCTCACGCAACCGTCGGTGTCCACCCAGATGGCATTGACCTTGCCTCCGCTGGCCTTCGCGGCCTGCAGCGCGCCGAGGCCTGCTGGACCGGCGACCGGGAAAACGATGTCAGCACCCTGGCTGATCAAGCCTTGCGCCGTACGCTGGCCGCCCTTTTGGTCCTCGAAGTCACCGGTGAACTGCCCGTCCTGCTTGGCGGCATCCCAGCCGAGAACCTTTACATCCGCGCTCTTTTGCTTGTTGTAGTAGTCCACGCCCTGACTGAAGCCGTCCATGAAGATCGTGACTGTCGGAATCTTGGCGCCGCCGAACGTGCCAAGCTTCTTCGTCTTAGTCATGCCTGCCGCTAGATACCCGGCGAGGAAGCTTGATTGGGCGGTATTGAAGACCAGCGGCTTGAGGTTCTTGGCAGCGGGGTATGTCTTCGGATCGTTGTTGTCGACAATCGCGAACTTGATGTCGGGGTTCTTCTTGGCGGCAGCGAGTGTGTCATCGCTCAGCAGGAAGCCGACGGTGACGATGATGTTGCAGTTCGCATCCACCATCGATTGGATGTTCTTCGCAAAGTCGGCGGCCGTTTGCGACTCGACCTGACCAGTTTCGATCCCAAGCTCGGCCTTAGCGTCGGTCAAACCCTTGTAGGACGTCTGGTTGAACGACTTGTCATCAAAACCACCGGAGTCGGACACCATGCATGCCTTGAAACCAGCACCCGCCCCGCTTCCGCTCGGCGCGCTCGCAGGCGCACTGGGTGCCGCCGACGAGCCAGTCCCGGGCGCCTGAGCGCAGCTGCTGAGCGTCAAGGCAGCAGCGCAGACAAGACCGCTAGCCAGAGTGAGGGTTTTCTTCACGTAATGCCTCCTGGGCAAGAGAGTTCACAACCGGACCGACTCTAACTCCGACGACGACGCCCCGGGCTGCTGGCTGATAAGGAGTCGATACCGATTTGAGCGCTCAGATCGCAGGCCGCTCGAAGGTTGTCGCTACTTCCGCGAGCACCTTGAGGCCGGCCGGAATGCAGGCCTCGTCCACAACAAAGGTTGGCTGATGAATGTCAGCGCAGGCCTTCCCTGGGGTTCGTACGCCGAGCCGCGCGAGCGCACCCGGGACCTGCTGCAGCATCCAGGAGAAATCTTCCCCGCCGAGAGACTGTTCGGTTGTGGTGACTGCGTCCGGCCCGAGCATTTCCTCAGTCGCCCGGGTGAGTCGACGGACGCCGCGGGCGTGGTTGACGGCCGGTGGGACTCCATCGGTTACGGCGATGTCCACCTCCACGCCGAAGGGTCGGACGATCTCCGCGGCCAGCTCAGGAATGAGTTGCTTCGCGAGCTGCCACCCGGCGGCGTCGAGCGCCCGAAGCGTCCCGACGATCTCGCCGGTCCGGGGGATTGCGTTAGCGACTGAACCGGCGTGAATCGACCCCCACATCAGGGAAACACCACTGCGCGGATCAATGCGGCGGGCCAGCAGCAGCTGAGTCATCGTCGCCAACGCGCCAAGCGCTCCGATGACGTCCTGTGTCAGCTGTGGCCGGGAGGTGTGGCCGCCCGTGCCATTGAGGACGATGTTGACTTGGTCAACCGCTGATGTAATCGGTCCAACCTTGAGCGCGATCTGGCCGACGTCGGTCCTTGGATCGCAGTGCAGCGCGTAAATCTCGGTCAAGTCGTGCAGGACGCCGCCCTCGATCGCGTCGAGGGCTCCGCCTGGGCTGCTCTCCTCCGCAGGCTGAAAGATCAGCCGGACGCCGCGAGTCAACAGATCAAGATCACGAAGCCGCGACAGAACGACTCCGACACCGAGCAAGATCGCGGTGTGCACGTCGTGCCCGCAGGCATGACATACGCCTGGGTTCTTGGAGGCGTAGTCGACGTTCTTGCCGTCAGAAATGGGCAGGGCATCAATGTCGGCGCGGAGTCCAACAAGACCCATGGAATCGTCAAAACCGCCGGGCAGGATGTCGCAATAGGCGCCGGTTCCGACCGGCAGCACCTTCGCGATCAGCCCAACCCGCTCAAGATTGTCGACAATGAGCGACGTAGTGCGATGCTCGTGGTGGCCGACTTCTGGATGGGCGTGGATGTCGCGTCGAATAGCGATCAGTCGCTCGTTCAGAGCGACGGCTAGTCGAGTGATCTCGGCGCGTCGTACTGCGTCTGAATCCGATACGGGCATTTGGCTCAGTCTTACACGGGGACCATTCAGAGGCCCGAAGCGTTTCGAGTCGTAACAAGAGAGTCACGTGTTTGGGCGATATAGCCCCCAAACATCACGAAATGCGTCACAAACCTCGCCAATGGTGGCTCGCAGCCTCAACGCCGCCTTCATCGCAAAGAGCACGTTGCCGGTCCCGGCAGCCACCGCCCGGATGTCATCGAGCGCGGCGGCCACGGCGGTCTGGTCTCGGCCCGCACGCAGCGCCGCGAGCCTCGCAGCTTGTCTCGCTTCGATGGCTGGATCCACTTGTAGGGATTGGTACGGCTCTTCCTCGTCGAGCTGGAAACGGTTCACCCCGACCACTACCCTTTCTGCTGCATCGATTTGCCGTGCCATCTGGTACGCGGAGCGTTCGATCTCGGCCTTCTGATAACCCTGCTCGATCGCCTGAACTGCGCCGCCTCGATCGGTGACTTCTTGCATGATGCGGCGGCTTTCCGCCTCCATGTCATTGGTCAGCGACTCGACGGCATAGGACCCGGCAAGGGGATCGATCGTCTTGGTTAGGTCGGTCTCATACGCGAGCACCTGCTGGGTGCGCAGCGCAAGCCGGGCCGCTTTCGGCGTAGGCAGTGCAATCGCCTCGTCGTAGGAGTTGGTGTGCAGCGATTGAGTGCCTCCGAGTACCGCTGCCAGCGCCTGCACCGCGACTCGAACCAGATTGACCTCTGGCTGTTGAGCCGTTAACTGCACCCCAGCGGTTTGGGTGTGAAAACGGAGCATCATTGATCGCTCCTCGCGTACGCCGAACTGATCGCGCATCAGCTGCGCCCAGATCCGGCGCGCCGCTCGGAACTTGGCCACCTCCTCTAACAAGGTGGTGCGGGAGACGAAGAAGAATGAGAGCCGCGGTGCAAAGTCATCCACGGCAAGACCAGCAGCTAAGGCTGCTTCGACGTAGGCGATTCCATTGCTCAGTGTGAATGCGATCTCTTGTGCCGGCGTCGCGCCGGCTTCGGCCATGTGATAGCCGGAGATAGAGATCGTGTTCCATCGCGGCAGTTGATCATGGCAGTAGGCAAAGGTATTGCTGACCAGCCGGAGTGACGGGCCGGGCGGAAAAATGTACGTGCCGCGCGCGATGTACTCCTTGAGAACGTCATTCTGGATCGTTCCCGACAGGGACGCCGGAGAGATGCCTTGCTCCTCGGCGACCAACTGATACAGCAGCAACAGCACGGCCGCTGGGGCATTGATGGTCATTGATGTCGAAACTTTGTCGAGGGGAATTCCGGCGAAGAGCTCGCGCATGTCCTCGATCGAGTCAATCGCAACGCCGACCTTGCCTACTTCACTGGCGGCGATTGGTGCGTCTGAGTCGTAGCCCATCTGGGTTGGCAGATCAAAGGCAACGGACAAGCCGGCACTCCCGTGTGCAATCAGCTCTCGGTAGCGGGCATTGGACTCAGCCGCGGTACCGAAGCCGGCGTACTGGCGCATGGTCCATGGCCTGGTCGTATACATGGATGGGTGAATCCCCCGCGTGTAGGGATAGTGGCCCGGCTCGCTGAGCTCATGATCAGGATCAAAACCAGCAAGGTCCTGCGGCCCGTACACCGCCTGGAAGGGAGTTCCTGACTCCGTCTGTGCACTCACCTGGGCAATGTTGGCACCCTTTTTCTGTGCCCTGCTCGCGCATCGCGCCATGGATCCGCCGCCGTCGTCGTCACTCGCAGAGGAAAGAACGCCTCTGCTCTCTCCTCCTCCGGACGTCGGCGCGCGATTCCCGACGCTCCCAGGGCGAAGAACTTCAGACCCGCACAGAGCTTTGCACCAGGCCGACAGCTGACTCGATCATGCGTACCGTCTCGGCTTGCCAGTTGGGCTCTTGGCCTCGGTAGGGCCCGGTCGCGAGGGAGACGATCACTCCCGCTGCCCGAAGCCGCAGCTCGGCTGGATCCACTCTGCTGTCGAAGACCTGCAGCCAGAGATTGATCAAGCGTGACAACCCAGCGGCCTGCTCCGCCGTCATCCGCTGCATCGTCGACAAGTGCGCGATCATGCAGGCAAGATCATCAGCACGCCGGCCGGGTCCGATCGTGTCGATGTCCAGTACGCCGGTGATCAAGCCGTTCGAGACGAACAGCTGGCCCTCGTGGAAGTCGCCGTGGGTGGGTTCCAGGCCAGCCGGCAGGCCGGCGAGACCGCTGGAAACTTGCCCAACCAGCCACTTCAGCTGCGGGTCCAGCACTGGGAGTGCAGCTGCAATCATTTCTGCGTACGTTGCCACTGCACCGGTCCAGGGAGGTCGGCGAGGCAGCGCAACTACCCCGGATGGCAGCGAGTCAAGCAACATGATCAAGCTCTCCGCAGCGCAAGGCATTGCCTCATCGAAGATCGCTTGAGTCAGCGGGCGGCCCGGCACTTGGAGAAGCACCAAGATGAAATCGGCCGTGGCGGCTGCTACCACCGCTGCCGGAAAGCGAGCACGGCGGAGTAGTTCATGCCGCTGCAGCGTCGGACCGTACACCGATTCTCGTAGCACTTTGATGAAGAAGGTTCGTGGCCCACCGCTCGTTGTGATCACAGCCTTGAGTACCGCCCGCCGCCGTGGCCGATAACTGATCATTTCTAAGGCAATGTCGTCGCCCGTCGCGGGATGGTCAAGAACCCGATGCTCATTGAGCAGCGCGGCCAACCCGTTGGGCACCGCAGCCCGTCGCAACCCCGGCAGATCAGGATCATCTGGGTATAGCCAGACCGCAACCTCTCGGTCACCGTCACCAAAGATCATGGCGCGCTCGTCGTTGCCGCTGCGGCCTCCGACGCGCACGCTGGCGCCGAGCAGCTCGGTACGACGTCCGGTCGGCCAATCGACGGCCGCCGAATATGTTGCGGTCGTGGAGTGCCGCGGATTGGCATCGACGTGATCCAATCGCCAGGAAACCAGGCTGCCACCGGCATGCTCCACAGCGGCCGAGAGCAGCTCTTTCACTTCCGACGAGGTAAGCAATGTCGACCCGTCGCGGTCACCGGAAGCGGCCACGACCCGATCCTTACACACTAGCCGAACCGCTCAGCTGATCCGGATGGAAGCATGGCTACGTGACAGTCGCTCTCACCATCCTCGGCCTGGTTGCCACGGTGCTTGCCGTGACAGCGCTCGCCAATCGGATCAGGTTCTCGGCACCGTTGCTCCTCATGCTCGTCGGCATCGGTTTGTCCTACCTGCCCTACATACCTATTCCTGAGCTGACGTCTGAAGTCGTGTTGCTTGGCTTCTTGCCTCCACTGCTGTATGCCGCGGCCATTCGGACCTCGGTAATCGACTTTCGTGCCAACCGTCGATCCATCGCGCAGCTCTCAGTGTTGCTGGTCGTCGTCACCGCCCTAGGCGTTGGCCTGATCACCTGGTTGATCTTGCCAGTGAGGTTCCCCGTGGCGTTTGCCTTGGGCGCTGTGGTGGCACCGCCCGACGCCATAGCCGCCACGACGATCGCCCGCCGGGTCGGTCTGCCGCGTCGCCTGGTGACAATTCTGGAAGGCGAGTCGTTGGTGAACGATGCGACCGCCATCACGTGCCTTCGAGTTGCCATCGCTGCCATCGCCGGCACAGTCACCGCGACGCAGGCAACCGTCGGCTTTCTGATCGCGGCTGTCGGAGGTGTTGCGGTCGGCTTGCTTGTCGCACTGATCGTGATCCCGATCCGGGCCCGCATCACAACCCCGGTCTTCGACACGGCGATCTCGATCTTGGTGCCGTTTGCTGCCTACCTTCCTGCGGAGGTGCTAAGCATTGGTGACTTCCACGGCTCTGGCGTGATTTCCGTCGTAACGGCAGGCTTGATCCTTGGTCACAAGTCGCCGGTGATTCAGTCCGGCCAATCCCGGCTCAGCGAGCGGGTGAACTGGGCAACGATCGAATTCCTGCTCGAGAACACCGTCTTTTTAATGATCGGGCTCCAGGCCCGGCGGATCATCGACGCCAACTCGCACTCTGATCTCTCTGGACTAAAGATCGCTTGGTTCTGCGCGGCAGTCCTCGGCGGCGTGATCGTTATCCGGCTGGCGTGGGTGCTCGGTACCCGTGCGGTGCTGTTCCGCCGCGACAGAGACACCGGCGATCCCGCGGTCCCCTGGTCGTATGCATTGGTGATCGGCTGGGCAGGGCTACGGGGTGTGGTGACCCTTGCTGCCGCCTTTCTCATTCCCGAAGGTGTGCCCTTCCGCGAAACGTTGATCTTCGCAGCAATGGTGGTGACCGCCGGAACTCTGCTGCTGCAAGGGCTGACACTGCCCTTCCTGGTCCGAGCGCTCCGATTGCGAGGTCCAGATGCTCGCTCCGACGCCTTGCAGGCGGCCACCGTGCTCCAGACTTCCAGCAACGCCGCTATTGCCCATCTTGGCGAAATTGTCGGCCCAGACGATGCAGTTGAGACGGTGCAGTTGCTGCGCGACCGGATCGCAGCGAGGCCGAATGCCATGTGGGAGAAGCTCGGCCGGCCGGGTGATGAGGAGACACCGTCCGAGGAATATCGCCGCCTGAGGCTGAAGACCATCGACATCGAGCGAAACGAGGTCTTGAAGATCCGCTCCAGCGGCACCGTCGACCACGACATCATCGAGGAGGTTCTCGGGGCGTTCGACATCGAGGAGTCCATGCTCACGATCGCCACTGAGCGATCGGATCGGCTCGAAAATGAGACGGTAGCTACGCCGACCGTGCCGGCGGGGCCATGCGGTCATCTCGAGCACGCTCCCCCAACAATTACGCCGGACGGGCCGGGCATCTGCGAAGACTGTGTCCGCGAGGGCACCCGTACCGTGCACCTGCGGATCTGCCTTAGCTGCGGCAATGTCGGATGCTGTAACTCCTCTGTTGGCCGGCACGCCGAGCGCCATTTCACACTGACCCATCACCCGGTTATGCGCAGTTACGAGCCGGGCGAATCCTGGCGCTGGTGCTACATCGACGAGCGGATTGGCTGAACCTACGCGATCCAGTCCGCAGGCGGCACGTATCAGAGCGCATGCATCGCGCTCTTGTGGGTATGACTGGACTGACGCGCCAGGCGATCAGATCCTGCATGGCGCATGTTCAAGAGGTACTTTGTTGCTGGATGACGTCGGATTCCGCCGGTGCTGCATGAATGACGGCACTGTTGAAGATAGCCTCGCCGCCCGCGCTGGCCGGCTCTTCGCGGAATATCGCGACGGCGACCAGGCGAAGATGGGCGACCTGGTACGCGTTCTCACTCCGATCTTGTGGCACACCGCCCGAGCTTCGCGGCTGGACTCTGCAACAGCGGAGGACGTGCTGCAAACGGTGTGGCTGACGCTGGTCCGCAAGTCAGACACAATCACTGAACCACTTGCGGTGTTGCAATGGCTGGTGGTCAGTACCAAACGTGAGGCCTGGCGTGTGGCCAGGGACCAACTACGGTTCCGGCCCGAGGATTTGGACTCGACGACATCGGAAGCCGATAGTGGCCAATCCATCGAAGAGACCGTGCTCCGCGGTGAAAGCGACAACAGCCTCTGGAGACACATCGAGCGGTTGCCCGAGCGTTGCCAGACGCTGCTCCGAGTGATCGCTTTCGCCGACCGACCCGACTATGCAGAATTAGCAAAAGCGCTGGGGATGCCGCAAGGCAGCATTGGGCCCACTCGGGGGCGCTGCTTGGCCAAGTTGCGGATTGCTCTTGCGCAGGACCCGACTTGGGGGCACTAATGAACGAATCCGATCACGATCGCCAGCCTGAGGTCGAAGAGCGGCTGGCTGCCGAGCAGCTTGACCCCAGCGATTTCGCCCTCCTTAACACGCTTCGCGCCCACTATGACGAAAGCGACCCGGTGCCTGATGGGCTGGTGGAGCGGATCCAATTCCATATCACCTTGGATGCCTTGAACACCGAGGTGGCCACTCTCACCCAGCTGGACATGGCAGCCGCCGGGGCCCGCAGCGCAACCACTGAGGCCGTCCGCACCATTACCTTCACCAGTGATTCGGTGACAACGATGGTGACCTTGACGCCCTTGGGCGACGGCACGGTACGCGTCGATGGCTGGGCCGCGCCGGGCGCGGGCATCCGAGTCGAGGTCTTGCTGCCTGATGGGCCACGTAACACCTACGCCGATGATGACGGCCGCTTCGTCTTCGAAAGTGTGCCCAGCGGATTAGCCAAGTTCACCTTGTATGTTCGGCGCGGTGAAGAGTTCTCAACGGTCCTAAGTCCAGCCATCGAGCTCTAGAGCCGTACGAGGTCTAGTTCACGCCGACTTTGGCGTACACATCGGCCAGCGTGGCACTGGCAACCTCTCGGGCACGATCGGCTCCCTTGGCAAGGATCGTTTCCAACTCGCCGCGTTCATCCATGAGCTCGAACGTCCGATTCCGGTAGGGCACCGCAAATTCGGTGACCGCATCAGCTGCGGCAGTCTTCAGGTCTCCGTAGCCATGCCCCTCAAACTGCCGTACCAGCTGGTCGATCGGCGTACCGGTCAGCGCAGACAAGATCGTGAGCAGATTGGAGACACCAGGTTTGTTCACCTCATCGAGGATGATCTCTCGACCGGAGTCGGTCACCGCGGATTTAATCTTGCGGATATTGACTGCTGGATCATCCAGCAGCTCGATGATGCCGGTCGGTGAGGACAGCGTCTTGCTCATCTTCATACCTGGCTCAGCAAGATCAGCGATTCTGCTCACTGAAGGCAGGATGTAAGGCTCCGGAACGACAAAAGTCTGGCCGTAACGGGAATTGAACCGCATCGCCAGGTCTCGGGTGAGCTCGAGATGCTGCCGCTGGTCCTCCCCTACGGGCACCTGATCAGTTTGGTACAGCAAGATGTCGGCGGCCATCAGCACGGGATAGGTAAACAGCCCCACATTGGTGGCATCTGGTCCCATCTTGGCGGCCTTGTCCTTGAACTGTGTCATGCGCTGGGCCTGCCCGTAGCCGGTCAAACAGCCCAGCACCCAGCTGAGCTGGGTGTGTTCGGGTACTTGGGATTGCCGGAACACGGTGGCCTTGGCTGGGTCGATCCCCGCGGCGAGGAGCTGCGCCGCACTGCGCAAGATACGCTCCCGCAGCACCTCCGGAGGGGTGGCAACGGTTAGCGCGTGCAGATCGGCTATTCCGTAGAAAGCTTCATGATCTTCTTGCAGCGGCACCCACTGCCGCAGCGCGCCTAGGAAATTGCCGAGGTGAAGAGACTCCGCGGTGGGCTGAGCAAGAGAGAGCACGCGCGGTCTGCCAGCACTGCTATGTGAGGGCATGAGCTACGGATATTCCTTTCCAGATCGCGCCTCGCTATGCGCATGGGCGTCATTGTTCCACGTGCCGGGTAGTCGCTCGCGACATATTTTCCGGCCGGGTGTGCCCCGACGGATCTCGCCGTTTAAGGCGTTCACGATGTGGTTGGTTGTGCCTATCGCGGGATGTCGTGGGTAATCAAGGCCGAAAGCCCCTATTTCGGCTGCGGCGACAACCGGAAGGCTGGCGGAGTGCCGCCAGCCGGGGACCGGTATTAAGCGGCGGACTTGGATATGGCCACTCGCCGCTTAGGTGAACGGAGCAAATATGGCAGCAAGGACCAACTCGAGTACGACGACAGACGAGTCAAAAGAGACGGCTGCGAACCAGGAGGACACTCAGAGCACGAGCGCGGGTCCGTTGTCGGCAGACGAGCTTCGCCGGATGGATATGTGGTGGCGGGCAGCCAACTACCTATCGGTCGGCCAGATCTACTTGATGGACAATCCGCTGTTACGCGAGAAGCTGGAAGCGGAGCATGTCAAACCGCGATTGCTCGGCCACTGGGGCACGACGCCGGGCCTCAATTTCCTATACGCGCACCTGAATCGCGCAATCAGCCAGCGCGACCTCAACATGATCTACATCATTGGCCCCGGCCACGGCGGCCCATCTCTTGTCTCCGCGGCATGGCTGGAAGGTACGTACTCCGAGGTTTATCCCAACATCACTCGCGATGGCCCTGGCATGAAGCGGCTCTTCACCCAATTCTCGTTTCCTGGGGGCATCCCCAGCCACGTGGCTCCCGAGACTCCGGGGTCCATCCACGAAGGCGGAGAGCTCGGCTATGCGATCTCCCACGCATACGGGGCGGCCTTTGACAACCCAGACCTGATCGTTGCCTGCATTGTCGGCGACGGCGAAGCAGAGACCGGTCCGCTCGCGACGTCTTGGCACTCGAACAAGTTCTTGAATCCCGCGAGCGACGGCGCGGTGCTGCCCATCCTGCATCTCAACGGTTACAAGATCGCCAATCCCACAATCCTGGCCCGCATTCCCAGCGATGAACTGCATGCACTGATGCGCGGATACGGTTATGAACCCTATGAGGTCGCCGGTGATGATCCGGCAACGATGCATCAGCAGTTCGCTGCAACGTTGGATGTTTGCCTGGACCGCATTGCCGATATCCAGCAGAACTACCGAGAAGGCGGCGCGATAGGTCGTGCGACCTGGCCCATGATCATCTTGCGATCACCCAAGGGTTGGACGGGTCCGAAGGAAATCGACGGGAAGTTAGTCGAGGGCTATTGGCGGAGCCATCAAGTGCCGTTCTCCGACACCCGGCAGAACCCCTCGCATCTGGAGGAACTTCACAAGTGGTTGCTGTCGTACGGACCCGAGGAGCTGTTTGATTCTGAGGGACGTCCGGTGCCGGAGATCGCCGAGCTTCATCCGCTCGGCGAGCGCCGGATGAGCGCCAACCCGCATGCGAACGGCGGCGGATTGCGGCGCCCGCTGCGGATGCCGGACTTCCGCGACTACGAAGTCAAGATCGACAGACCAGGTCACACTATCGCCGAGGCAACTCGCGTCATGGGCACGTTCCTCCGCGATGTCATGAAGCTCAACGAAGATCACCGCAACTTCCGGCTGTTCTCACCAGATGAAAACAACTCGAACAGATGGCAGGACGTCCTGGACGTCACCGATCGTGCCTGGCAAGCCGAGATCTATGACTACGATGATCATCTGGCAGCCGATGGTCGAGTGATGGAAATCTTGTCAGAACACACGATTCAAGGCTGGCTAGAGGGATATCTGCTGACCGGTAGGCATGGATTCCTGTCCACGTACGAGGCATTCATTCACCTCATCGACTCGATGTTCAACCAGCACGCGAAGTGGCTGAAAGTCACCGACGACATCGAATGGCGCCATCCGATTTCCTCGCTCAACTATCTATTGTCCAGTCACGTCTGGCGTCAAGATCACAACGGGTTCTCGCACCAAGATCCCGGTTTCATTGATCATGTGATGAACAAGAAGGCCGAGATCGTGCGGGTCTATCTGCCGCCGGATGCCAACACACTGCTCTCCACAACCGACCATTGTCTGCGCTCCAGCCAGTACGTGAACGTGATCGTGGCGGGCAAACAACCGGCGCCGCAGTACCTCTCAATGGACGACGCCATTAAGCACTGCACAAAAGGCATCGGCATCTGGGACTGGGCGAGTAGCGATCAAGACGGCCGGACCGACCTTGTGATGGCGTCTGCAGGCGATGTACCCACCATGGAATCGCTTGCCGCAACGGAAATTCTGCAGAAGCACTTCCCCGACCTCCGGATCCGCTTCATCAACGTGGTGGACATCATGCGATTGCAGGACAACCAGGATCACCCCCACGGACTCAACGACCGAGAATTCGTGGCGCTGTTTACTCCGACCGCACCCGTCGTGTTCGCCTACCACGGGTATCCCTGGCTAATTCACCGCCTCACCTATCGGCGGAGCAACCATGACAACATTCATGTCCGCGGATACAAGGAGGAGGGCACGACCACGACGCCCTTCGACATGTGTGTCCTCAACCAGATCGATCGCTTCTCATTAGCGATTGACGCGATCGACCGCGTACCACAGTTGGGGTCTACTGCCGCCCACGTCCGGCAAGACCTCGTGGACAAGATCATCGAGCACCGGCAGTACATCCGTACCTATGGCGAAGACATGCCAGAGATCGCTGGCTGGATGTGGCAGGCGTCGGCTGAAGAGAAGGACTCCCTGGCTGCCACGGAGCCGGGCGTCCTAACGACGGCGGGAGACAACGTCTAGGTCACGCGAGCTAAGCCTGTCGAAGCACAGCAAGGTTGCACCCTTCCGCAGGCGCCGTCCTGAGTTCGTCGAAAGGCTCAGGGCACATTAGGGCGCGGTGGGGGTGAAGTCCTTCCCGTCCTGTCTGTGAACGATGAATGAAGCGGCCCGGCGGCCGTCGAGTTCGCTGACGCGCAGTTCCACCTGGGCAAGCTCCCCCTCCTCTGGATCCATCGATGGCAGCTCGAGTGAAATTGCATCCCCGACGCTCGGCAGCTGCCCAAGTCGGGCCATGAAGAAGCCGGCGAGCGTATCGTACGGACCCTCCGGCAGCACCAGACCGGTCTTCTCGGCAAAGTCGTCCAACGTGGTCAGGCCATCGATCACCAGGTCGCCGCGAATGGCGACCTGCTCATTGGCAACAACGTCATACTCGTCGGTGATGTCGCCGACCAACTCCTCAACGAGGTCCTCCATAGTGACGATGCCGGCCGTGCCCCCGTACTCGTCTAAAACCATGGCCAGATGGGATGAGCCGCGGCGCATGTCGCTGAGCGCGCGAAGTACTCGTACCGTGTCCGGCATTGAGAGCACCGGGCGTGCCAGCTCGGCGACCGGGGTGGTACGCGAGCTGATATCGGGATCGAGCAGGTCGCGTACATGCACGAAGCCGACGACGTCGTCGACCGAATCTCCGATCACCGGATAGCGCGAATGGGGCGACTTGCTCAGCTCGCGTACTGCGCGATGGGCAGGCATGTCACCAGGCAGAAAGTCCACCTCGGTACGCGGCACCATGACCTCGCGAAGGTTGCGTTCACCGGCCGCGAATACGTCGTCGACGATCCGACGCTCCTCATCGCCAAGAGTGGTCGAGCCGCTGACCATGGCTCGGATCTCCTCATTCGTTACTTCCTCACGAGACACTGAGGGGTCCCCACCCAGGAGCCGGACCAGGACGTTGGTCGAGACGCCAAGGAGCCAGATCACCGGTCGCGCTACTCGGCCCGTGAAATCCACCAGCGGCGCTAGGGCAAGGGCTGTTCCCTCCGCGCGTTGCAAAGCCAACCGCTTCGCGGTGAGCTCTCCGATCACGATCGAGACATATGAGATCACGATGGTGATCAAGACCAACGAGATGATGTCGGCTGCTCCGGTGCTAAAGCCCACTCGCTCGAACACAGGGGCCAGATCACCGGACAGCTTGTCGCCGCCGAAAGCAGCAGCGAGAAAGCCGGAGAGCGTGACGCCCACTTGGGCCACAGAAAGGAACAGGTTCGGATTCGAGGTCAGCTTGGCGACCAATTGGCCACGCTTGCCTCGAGAGGCCAGCTGCCTGACCTGGCTTTCTCGGAGGGAGACCAAGGCAAGCTCGGCGGCAACAAAGACGCCCTGGATACCCACCAGAAGCAAGATCAGCAGAATGTTG
>Ga0157302_10000069_pt1 | contig 15890 bp, 12 predicted proteins | sample NitcycUS103311B2_FD_108381 | JGI IMG/M metagenome (GOLD analysis project Ga0157302, IMG submission 108381) | Soil microbial communities from Arlington Agricultural Research Station in Wisconsin, USA - Nitrogen cycling UWRJ-S103-311B-2 | ecosystem: Environmental > Terrestrial > Soil >... | reverse complement strand
TTCATTGTGAAAAAGCTTAACAAAAATGGCAATTGGGACTCTATTAGCCTTATTGACGAAGCTGGACACTTTCGCGGAGAAGCAAGGTTTGAGTTCAAACATGAAGCTCAAAAGTATCTAGAGTATTATAAAGAAAGGATTAACAAAAGGCTAGCAAGTTATGGAATGTCAAAGACCAGGATCAAGTTCCAAGTGTTTGAGAAAGATAGCAAGACAGATGTTTAAAATAAGAAGAGAAAATACAGCCATTACTATCATATCAACGCGCTTTTATAATGAATCTTTATGTTATAGTTAACCACATATACGATATTAATAAAAAAGTTACTTTTCTCAACTATCTATATCTATATATAGAATACTTACTCTGAAATGAATGGATATCATAAATATATTCATGTACTTATCAATTTATCAAGAATGTCTGATTTGCCTTTCCAATTCCTCTATAGAATAAATAGGAACTGAGCATGTATTGTTTCTACAGACAAATGCGAATTCAGATTTATTTTCTTTTTCTTTATCTGAACTTCTTCCTTTGAAGAATAAATATTTTTGCAACTGTTCTAACTGTAAATCATTTTCTATCATAGCAATAATCCTGTTTGGAATAAATTGCCTATTTAACCAGTTTACCATCTGGGAATGCAGTTTCTGTTTTGTATTAAGTATGATTGTTATCTCTACTGGTTTCTTTACATATAGATAGATTGCTACCAATAGTTGACCGAATCCGAAAGGATTTTCTAGCGCAGTTTTGGCCCCTGCCTTAATGATCTTCTCTGCCCTATCTAGATAATCATTGTTTTGGACTAGGTGATAAAGCCTAAGCAGATTAGATGCAGCTATAGAATTACCACTTGGAACAGCAAGGTCATAAAGGTTCTTTGTTCTGACGATCAGTTGTTCATGATCATCCGAAGTAAGGAAAAGATTACCCTCATTATGATCCCAAAAGTGTTGGAGCATAAAGTCAGTATAAATTATTGCTCTTTCAAGATACTCAGCCTTTGAATTGACTTCGAAGACATCCAATAATGCATTGACATAAAAAGCATAATCATCGAGGTATGCATTCAGTTTTGAAATTCCATCCTTAAATGTTCTTTGTAATCGCCCGTCTCCCTTTGCAATCCTAGTTTCTATAAAGTTTACTGCATTGATTGCACAATCAAGATACATTTTGTTATTTGTAACCTCATATCCTTTTGCGAAACCAGATATCATCAACCCATTCCAAGAAGTTAAAATCTTATCATCCCTGCCTGGCTTTATCCGTTTTTCCCTTATTTCAAAAAGTCTTTTCGAAGCATCTTTGATGATACGTTCTACCATATCAGGTTGTCTACCATATTTTTGTGCTAGATCGTTTAATGATGTTCTAATATTGAGTATGTTCTTACCTTCAAAATTTCCTCCCTGAGTAACTCCATAATATTCACAAACGATGTCTCCAATAGTTTGATCACCAAGAGCATTTACAATTTCATTCTTAGACCAAACATAGAATTTGCCCTCATCGCCTTCAGAATCAGCATCCTGAGCAGAGTAAAATCCACCCTCAGGAGAAGTCATCTCCCGTATGACATAGTCAAGAGTTTTTTCTATTACATACAGATATCGTTCGTTTTTGCTAATTTGATAGAGTTCCGCGTACATCTTCGTCAATAGTGCATTATCATACAGCATTTTTTCAAAATGAGGAATAAGCCATTTCTGATCTGTTGAGTATCTAGCAAAGCCACCACCAATATGGTCATGGATACCACCAGCTGTCATTTTATCTGCTGTAAACATCACAAAATCTTTGAACCGACTAAGTCCTGAGATATCATAGTAGCGTAACATAAAGAGAAGATTAGAAGGATTTGGAAATTTTGGTGCATGTCCAAAACCACCATACATAGGATCGCTCATCTGAAGTAGTCCGACAGCCGCCTCGTCTAGAATTGATTGGTCAACATCAATATCCCCTCCTTGTCTTTGAACATCTCTTGCGGTATGTGATAAAGCCGTCATGAACTCAGTAGTAGCAGAATGGATTTCCTGCCTTCTGGTCTTATAAGCCTCTGCAAGCTGACTTAGAATAGTTCCGAAACCGGGCATGCCGTACCTGCTATACTTTGGAAAGTACGTGCCAACATAGAAGGGCTTTTGGTCAGGAGTCAAAAATACAGATAGCGGCCATCCACCATTTCCAGTTGAAAGTTGGCAGACTCTCTGATATATATCATCTATATCAGATCTTTCTTCTCTATCTACTTTTATATTGATGAAATTCTCATTCATTATATTAGCAATTTCTTCATCTTCAAAGGACTCATGTGCCATAACATGACACCAGTGGCATGCGCTGTATCCTATGCTGAGGAAGATTGGTTTGTCTTCATTTTTTGCTCGTTGAAGAGACTCATTTCCCCAAGGATACCAATCAACTGGATTATAAGCATGCTGTAAAAGGTAAGGACTACTTTCATTAATCAGCCTATTAGACTTGACATTATTATCATTATTGTGGTTTTTTTGCATATTTCAGCTTAACGATATTGATATTTATAATCTGTGTCGCATACAGTTAGACAAAAATAATGAACAATTCCTAGAATTATTTAAGATCTAAGTACTCTTATTGCTCTTAGTATCGCTAGTATTAGTTATATTCCTTAGAGAAGGTGGAGTCAGCAACATTTTTGGATCTGTTATAATTTGTTCTTGTGGAAGACCAAAGTGTTTCCTTAGTGTTCTCTGCTGTTCTGCTAAAGTGTCCGACGAAAAAGAGGGCCCTATGTGTCCAAACCATATCCATAGAAGTATAACTGCAGCAAGAGATAGCCCCATGACTAATATTGACCAGGCGACAGTAGTAAGATTATGATATCCTTGCGACCCTGTCTCCTTTTCATGATTGGCACACATATGTTGTGACAGGAAAGTGAATAATGTATTTCGTTTAAAAGTATTTGCATTTTAAGTTCTGTTCGATCAGAGTATATAGCAGGACATAACAATGACTCAAGTAATATGATCGTAATAATTTTACTGTCTACTGCCAGTTGTAAAAGTTGTTGTTGTTGTATTATAGGAAGAGACATTGTTAGAAAGTCCAAGTATGGTAGATATCTTTTTACCTTCGTCAGTAGACATCAGAGTAGAATTTAATTCTTCAGTTTTAACCACGTATTCCTCTCTTTGTCTACTGTCTATTTCATGCCTAAGAATCAACTCTCCTTTGATCGGACTCTTTTCCTTCAATTTTTGTATTAAGGGAGCAAATCCTGCAGCAATTGATTTTAAAAATATATTACCAGTTCTTCATTGTAAATTAATGAATATGACGATATGGCAATACTATCGCCTACCTTGATTCCTTCCAATTTGTTATGTGAAGCAACTACAGTTGGATTTGAGAGAGTATTAAGTTTATCTACTAGTGCCTTTCCAAGAAGGAGGATTTTTGGAAAGTCAGTAAATCGTAGAAATTCTTTTTGTAAAAGGTTTAAACTTCGTTTTTTTCCTCACTCACTATAATCGATTTTTGGTAGCTTTCCTTCAGAAATTAATCTCTTTTAGAACTCTGCATCCTTCTTTTTTTATATTAAATATTATGTAAATAAATCAATACCTAGTTTCCAATGAGTTTAACTCATTTGATTATGTAGATTTCATTTATAAAATTACTAATAATAACTTCCCTCGTATCATAGACATTCGAAAAATAGCGTAAAGTTCTAACATAACAAAAAGTTCTACAGCGATTCCTCACTCACCTTATGCCTTTTACTAAGTTTGCGTATATATAAAGGGCATCTCCTTCATCCTTTGCGCCAACTATTGTTGCTGCACCGCTTGTCAGAAAGCTGACTGACAATTTGCTTTGATTATTACTTATTGCAGTAATTCCCAAGTTTCCTCTAGTTTTAACCTTATATCCTAACAATTCTGCATTCTTTGCTATTCCATTTAGTTGAATTGAAGATATTTCTGACGGGGTGACGGTATATGTTCTCTTACCATTGTCTCTGCCGCAGAGCTCTTCAACTATCAACTGCTTGTGCGCAACGAATTTTTCTTTCTCTGTTCTCTTATTTGAGCCACATGAAGGGCATTCCTCATGTCTGAAAACCTGGATCTTTTCAAATGAAAGTTCGTTCAAATCAATATAAAGCAGCTTGTTTACAATTGTTGGTTGCTGTCCTATGATTACCTTGACTGCTTCAGATACTTGGATACCAGCCACTAAATATAGAATCGATGGATGTACTCCTTCGGTGCTGCAAGTAGGCATCTCATCCTCAGTTAATGCAGGGAATATACATCGCAAACATGCAGATTTATTTGGTAAGATACTACACACTGAGCCCAACATTCCTAGTGCTCCTGCATAAATAAACGGTATATTGAATTTAATACAGGCATCGTTTATCGCATATCTTGCATCAACGCTGTCAAGTGCATCAATAACAACATCAAATCCCTTAACAACACTTTCGGCAGTATACTTGGTCAATGAAAGTGGAACTGCTTCAATTTCAACTGCAGAATTCATTCTTCTTAAATTTTCTACTGCTACTTCAACCTTTACTTTGCCGATATCATTCTCTGTGTAAAGATGTTGCCTGTGCAAGTTCGAAATTTCTATTACATCTCTGTCAACTATTCTTAATTTACCAACGCCCATCGCGGTCAATTGAGTTGCAACAGGATTTCCAATTCCACCAGCACCAACGATGCAAACTTTGGCATTTCGAAGTTTTTCCATTCCAATGAATCCAATTTCTTCAAGCATTATTTGCCTGGAATAGCGCCTTAAATCTTCATTTGTTAGCTCTGCTCCGCCCGCTACTGCTGGCAAGATATATATAGAATCACCATCCGTGAGCGATGTTGACGTACCACCAGCAGTACTAAAACGGGTATTTTTGCCATTGATGTAAATGTTAATTAGAGGACGTGGTCTACCATTAAGATCAAATACTCTGCGCTTAAAGTCCTCTCCCATATGATCGGAAAGTTTTGTAAATGCATCATCTAGATTTCCTACTTCTAATGAAATTTTTCTTTCTCCTGTACCTTTATTCAAAACCGATGGAATTACAAATTCAACTTTAGCCATTTAATTATATTCTCACCATCATATCAAGTACAAAATTATCTAATCATTGCAGAAACCATTTGGACATCTGGTTTTACAGCATTAAGTTTTGGAAGCACATTTATAATTGCTTCCGTAGCCTTGAGTCCATTACCGGTGATATAACAGACTACTTTTTCATCCTTATCGATTTGTCCTTCTTCAATTAGCTTTTGAAGCACTGCTACGGAAACTCCACCTGCAGGCTCTGTAAAGATACCCTCTGTTTTGGCAAGCACCAGTATTCCATCGATAATTTCTTCATTAGTAACATCTTCTGCAATCCCATTATATTGCCTCAATCTTTTCAGTACATATAAGCCGTCTCCAGGATCCCCTATTGCAAGGCTTTTCGCAATTGTTTCAGGTCTTTCAACTGGAATAACTTCATCACTTTTTCTCTTGAATGCATTAACTATAGGAGCACATCCATGAGGTTGCGCAGCAACGATCTTCAGATTAGCTATGCTATCGATTAATCCTAATTCGTGTAATTCTTCAAATCCCTTACAAATTGAATTTAACATTGCTCCACTTCCAACTGGAATTATCAGACTGTCTGGAACTTGCCAATTCATCTGCTCAGCTACTTCATAAGCGAGTGTCTTTGAGCCTTCCACATAATACGGTCGCATGTTTATATTTACAACACCAATACCTTTAGAGTCACCTATTACAGAAGCAACCCTGTTAGCATCATCATATGTTCCATCTACCGCTACAAATTCAGCACCATATGATAATGCCTGTGCGATCTTCACGTGCTCGATATCAGAAGGGGCAAAAATATAGCATGGCAATTCTGCTTTTGCAGCATGGGCTGCTGTTGCAGAAGCAAGATTACCTGTAGAGGCACAACCTACCGCTTTTAATTTGGTTTCTTTGGCTCTTGAAACAGCTACTCCCGCAGGCCTATCCTTGAATGAAAAGGTAGGATTAACGGAATCATTTTTAATAAATAAATTTTTCAATCCTCCCATTACTTTGCCAAGCCTATCTGCATGTTGCAAAGGAGTAAGGCCAGCATTTAGACTCACAATATTGCATTTATCTTCAACAGGGAGAAGTTCAAAATAGCGCCAGTAGGTTTTGTCTTGTCTTGATGCGAAAGTATCCTTTTTTATATCAGAAGTAAACTTATAATTAACATCAAGTGGGCCAAAACATTCTTCACACACATACCTAAACTGCGGTTCATATTCCTTACCGCACTCCCTGCATCTCAACGATTGTATATAACCCATATTTGCTATCAACTCTTTAGAAAAGTTATAGATAAGGTTCGCTAATAACAATTATAATATTACTAAACTTTTTGTCGTAAATAATTATAAAAACTAAATGTTGCTTGTTACAGTAATTACACGGAATGTATAATTATATATATGTTTTTGACAAAATAGTCAATTATGTTTTACTTTTTCCAATAAGCTATGAAAACATGATCTATTACCAGTATGACATGCAGGATTCTGCGAATCTACTAGATATAATAAAGCATCTGAATCACAATCAACTAATATCTCTTTAACAGGCTGTATGTTTCCAGAATCTTCTCCTTTCATCCATAATTTATTCTGGGAAGTACTCCAAAAGTGTGCATTTCCTGTATTAATAGTATTTTTAATTGCTTCTCTGTTGGCATAAGCAAGCATAAGGATATCCTTTGTTTTTCTGTCTTGAACTATCACAGGTAGCAGACCATTTCGTTTTGCAAAATCGATATCGCGGACTGACTTGATATTCATATGTATAATCCTTTCTATCTCCAATTCATAGTTAAGAAAGGTCAGAAATAAACCAATTGTTTATAAAAGGGCTGCATACTATGATGACGACGACAACATGCTGTAAGTAATTATATATATAATTTCACGTATGATATGTAGTAATTAAAACATCTATAATTAGCCACACTTTAAAAGGTAATTGATTCATGAAGAAACGAATTAACACATTATTAAGGCCATAGCTTATTTTATTTCATTATAATCTAAGAAGATGATCTGAAAATATAAAGTCATTGTCGAGAAGTTCTTTCAAAAATATTGGTAATTGATCGTCGCACTTTTGAAATTGGCGATGTTAATGTAAAGACACGAGAAACACTTTATATCTCGACTTAAGTTATATATCATCGTAAATTAATGATACAACATGCAGTTATTGATGTGGATAAACTAGTTATTTCAAAATAAATATCTAAGTGACACCAGTGGGTCTCTGATGTTCCTCATGTTCTAGTTTCTTATGCTGTTCCTTATCCTGTTCCGTGGTAAATATTATACCGCATACCTCACATTTGATGTTCGAAGGGGAAGCGGTTGGTTTCTCGTCTGATGTTGTCATCATATACACTTTACATTTATTGGATAAGTAGGTTTTCGAAAAGTAAGGTAATCGTACCGGCCATCGGCAGATCAAAATCTGGATCATGATGGAAAGTGGATTAATAGATTCTTCTAATTTAAGCAAATAGAAGTCAACTATCTTTAATATAACACCAAATATAGAAAAGATCATATGAATGTTAAGTAGCGGCTATAATACAAACCAATAAAAAGTCTTTTCGAATGACGGCAAAGTTCATTGGCCATTTGTTATACTTATATTTGAATAAGTTACTCCTACCATAATCACAGAAGGTATGACGATTGGTACTACTACTGACAAGGCAAGCGAGGCTTTGCATATCGGATTTGATGATACTGATTCTCTATTAGGAAGATGTACAACACAACTGGCGTTTAAAATTACAGACTATCTACTAAATAAGATAGAGGCACAGTTTCTTGATTACCCGTTATTAATTAGATTGAACCCAAATATTCCTTGGAAGACTCGTGGAAATGGCTCTGTGTGCCTAAGAGTAAGGATAAAAAATCATGAAAAAGTAATTGAATATATAAAACAATGTGTAAAGGAAGGATCAGCTATAGGCTCAGGAGCAAACCCCGGCCTTGTATTTTTTAGCGGAGAAAGGATACCAGATGTAGTGAAAGAATTCAGCAGAGTTGCAATGTTTGATGTTCTAAGCAAACATAAAGCAGAAAAAGTTGCAAAAGAACATTTTGTTCAATATTTCACTTTTGGAAACGGCCAGGGCCTGATAGGCTCCTTAGCAGCAATTGGTTCTATGTTATATGAAGATCATACCTTTGAAGCCATAGCATACAGGAAACGAGAAAATTATGGTACCCTGAGATTAGTAGATAAGTCTAGGGTTATTGATTATGACAAAGAAACGTTTCCGAATACCTTTAACAATTATGATCGAAATCATAGACGTGTATTAATTGCGCCGCACGGGCCCGACCCTGTATTCTGTGGGATAAGAGGAGAGAACCCGGAACTTCTGGTTTCATCGCTGGATAGACTGCAACCAGAAGAGAAGTTGGATGGATACATGGTGTTTCGTTCCAATCAGGGAACAAATATGCATTTGCAAAATGAATTGAATTTATCAGAGATTAGAGCTTATACTGCCGGCTACCTTCGTTGCAAAATCATTACAAATCCGCGTATCATACAAGGAGGGCATGTCTTGTTTGAAGTTGAAGATTCTAAATGTTTTATTTCTCAGGCTGCGGTATATGAGCCAACGGGTTTGACGAAAATTGCTTCAAGGCTCAAAATAGGAGATGTAATTGAAATTGGTTGTGGAGTTAGAAAGGCAACATCAAAACATCCAAAAACTTTGAATATAGAATATATTTATGTCCTAAAACTTATAGAAGTGTATGATTTGTATAACCCTTTGTGCAAATCTTGTAAAAAACGAATGAAGTCAGAAGGAAGCAATAAAGGATTCCAGTGTGATAGATGTCAATATAAAGACAGTAGTGCAAAGAAAATTTGCATACCACAGAATAGAAATATTAATACTGGGCTCTATATTCCAACTCCGAGCTCTCATAGACATTTAACCAAGCCCATACATAGGTATGGCATGGAAAAGCGGTTAAGTTTCAATTCTGAATTGAAATTGTTTTCTAGGTGGTTTTCTTCTTCTTCTTCTTCTTCTTGTTCTTCAAACTAGTGACGCGATAGATATCATTAAACAAAACCCATTCAACATAGTCTTCTTTTCAAGTGTATATTTTCTCTCACATTTTACAAAATACCTTCTAGTAACCGCAACTGCAATTGTGGCAAAGCAATCAGTGCTACAAAATGAGATTATTCCAAGCATATATCATTATTGACGGATATTATTTTTCATATTGATAATTTTTTCTGCATTTTTAATAAATCTATATAGAATGACATCAAAATTAAGTCTTTAGAGATAATCAATTTTCGAAAATAATAGCGGGGGGTTGATTTGAACATACGGCTACATGCTGTGAGCAAATGTAGAAACCGCTCTGCGGGTTATGAGCCCGCCGGGATTACCTAGCCTCTATTTCGAGATCTGGCTTCCCCACCCCGCTGACAGCATGTCTGTACAAGGGAAATATATCTCTGTCTCTTCTAAAATAAATGAACGTATAAATATTTAATTTTGTCATCAAATCTTCCTCCTTTGTGTAGCATGTAGAATTCATTTCGTCTATGTCTATAAGATGAATTTGTCAAAAGGCAAGTGATAATTTGCTGTAACTGTCAATCGACTAACTTCCAATGCTGTTAAGGTACTGCCTTGATATTCCACCTGGTAACGTTATGTTCAACCGGTTGGGTAGATGGAGGGGGTGTTCGTACCGCTTGCAATTCTATCGTATGATCTCCAGCTGGTAATGGTTGAGGAATAGATAAGAGTTTTCAGCCATGGACGTATTATTGTGTCCATCAGCAATAGGCGCTAGATACGTGAAAGCATTATCTTGAGGTGAGATATAGTCGAATGGTCAATCTTGACCTGCACCAATTCATCACTTTGTTTAATCTTGAGCGCAACTTTGAAGGAAGATCAGCAGGGTTTTTTTGTATCTGGAAATTCCCCTTCATGGAGAGTCACTTAACTCCATAATTTTATTAAAAGCATTCTTACAGCCTTCAGGCCCTATGCCTTGAATCTTTATAATATTTTTTATGACGAGGTTTGACCACGATCTATCTGGTCTCTGAACTAACATTGGGATATCCATATGTTTTAACATTGAAAAGTCATTTTCGCTATCACCTAATCCAAAAAATATAACGTCATTGTGATATTTCTTTTTAAAAAGTTTCGTCAATATATCTACAGCTTTGCCCTTATCATTGCCAATTGTCACATCAAAAAATCTCCCTCCGTGGATAACATTTAGACCGACCTCTTCAGCAGCATGTGTAAACCTGGCCAAGTCATTTTTTCCTATTTGTATGATGGTTTCGCTGTATTCCCGCTGAGCCATCCTATGCGCATAATCAATTGACATACCTGCTATTTTAGCGAGATTTTCCAGGGATATATCAGAAACACCTTTAAACTCTATTTTGAATTTTTTTCGGATGTTATTAAGTTTTGATCTAATTTCACCTGTAGACGTTCCTAGCTCGATTATAAAGCAATCCCTCATTTCTTTAGAGTTAGGAGTATCAATAGAAAAATGAAAATAACCCTTAGGAATGATTATTGCCCCTCCATTTTCTATAATAAATGGTTCCCCACTTAACTCAAGGTCTTCTCTTACTTTATTTTGCTCAGCCCAGGTTTTCGCAGAACAAAGAATGACTGGAATATTATTCTCTTTTAATGTATAAATCAATCCTTTTGTATTTTCTCCATATTCACCAGTATTGATATCAATCAAAGTGCCGTCTATGTCAACAAATATTACTTTATGTCGCATGTAATATTAGAATATATGTCATACCACTTATGAATTCGTTGAGTTATAGATAGTAAGATATAGATCATGTAGTCTTTCCACTTAATTCGGTATCATCATTCTGATGATGATGATGATGATGATGATTTCGATTGATTCCTATGTTCCAAGAATTACATTATTATTGAAACTATTTTATTCTCTTGTAATGATATTGGCAATCATATGATAAATGCTAAGAACTGCACGCTTGTATGTTAATCGGACTAATACAACTCATGAGTTCAATAATTTATAATATAAATCATAAATTATTGAGAAGACATATACATTTCCTTAAAAGTAAGGGGCACATTGTTGAATTCCTGTGGACAAGTTTTAAATAACAATTAAATTGAGATGGTGCGGGAGGTGGGATTTGAACCCACGAACCCCTAAGGGATGAGGTGCCCCAGTCAAATGATCAACATCTGAGCATCGCGCCGGACAAACATGTCCGATCTCACGCCGTTGACCGGGCTTGGCAACCCCCGCGGCCGATTGCTATGATATTATACTACAATATATATATCATAAAATTCATGAATTTGTTTTTAATCAAAATGTATTTTGTTCTCATTAATAGAGATATCCACTGTCACTTCATATCATACCATTGCACAAATTTCTCCAGGGCTTTTGCCCGGTGCGAAACTTCTATTTTTCTATTTCGTATCTGTAACTGGCCAAATGTGATATCAAATCCCATCGGAATAAAGATGGGATCGTAACCCCAACCACCTTCTGTAATTTTATCAGAAATCTTTCCCTCTATTTCACCTGCAAAACTTCGTGAATATGTACCATCATAGAATGCAAAAAAAGATTTGAAACATGCAGACCTGCGTTTTGAATTTGAGAGTAGCTTCAGAATTCCATTGTTCCCAATAGTTTTATATACATAAGATGAATACTGGCCCGGAAAACCATTCAACTCGTGTATGAACAAGCCATCGTCTTCAACTATAAGAGGTTTTGATATTTCTGCAAAAGCACCTTTTGATTTTGCTATTGCAATTTCTTCAATTGAATCTGACTGTATTTCAACTAATATTAGTTTATAAAATTCGACTATAATACCATATTTTGAAAGAACTGATTGAATTTCCAAATACTTGTTATGATTAGTGCTTGCAAAGTAAAGCGAACTCATACGATCTGTGAAATCTTCACTACAATAAAAATTATAATAATATATATCAAGGTAACTTAGTTAACGACAGCGAACCTGCTCATTTTGGCATACCCAACTTATTTACAGGCATTAGGTTAATGTAAAAGATGAAGGAGCTAGAAGAGAGCATTAATAAAATGAGGCAGTGGTTTATGAAATGGCATAATGTTGAGATAGATATTGCACATTGGAAGTGACCAATATGCATAGTAAGATAGGAAAGCATATGAAATGAAACACCTCAAATTCATTCTGCTGCCCTAATGCTACTGTAAAAGAAATGGAAGGAGAGGGAAGGAAAAGACACTTAGCCTGTTTTCACATACTTTTGCTACTTACGTGGATGCTTATTATATATAACTACCTGTATGTAATGCAACGGATAGAGGTATCAGGTATAAAGCAATACCAACACCAACACACAAACCCAAATGCCAAGTTTAGAAAATATTTACTACTTGGTTATTCAATTATGACATTGCAATTTAACGTCATTTTATCAAATTACTTGTGATGGCGAACTTTAGCAACAACTGGACTAATGACTTGAGACCAAATACACGTGAGAAGATAAAGGAGAGTATAAAATCACCTCAACCGCTCAAGCCAAAGGTTGAATATGCAAAGAACAAAATCCAGGCGCAAAATCAAAAATTGGATGTCATCTTAGAGAAATTGAGAGGGAAGGAAAAGACACTTTTTTCTCAAGTCATCTCACACCTACAGAAACACGATGCGCAGCAGGCGAAGATGAAATCAAATGAATTAGCACAGATTAGAAAAACAGCAACAACGATCTCACAGTTAAAGATGGGTATCGAACAGGTACATTTGAGATTAGAATCAACAATAGATATTGGAGATGTAATGGGCGCCATAGGACCAGCAATGGGTGCATTGACAAGAGTAAGATCCGGTTTATCAGGAGTGGTACCAGACGCAGATCTAGAATTAGGAGAGATTAATGGAGTCTTCGGTGACATTATGATGAATGCAGGAGACATAGCCAATACGTCATTCGCATTTGATGCTAGCGGCGGCGAAGATGTAGACAGAATAGTGGCCGAAGCAAGTGCTGTTGCAGAACAGAGAATGAGTGAGAGTTTTCCAGATGTTCCAATAGGATCGTTTGGCAAGAATGGTTCAAGATCCTCTATTGGTGAACATTCACTATAGTATGATTTCTATATTGGATTCCTGTCATTATTTTTTATTTATTTCATCATGGTCAAATAGTTCTAGACGTCGATTGAGAAAAAAACTAGAACCACTTGTATATTAGGTGATTACATTTTCACATTTAGTTTTGAATATCTAAGTAGTTGTTGATTATTATTTTAAAAATATTAATATTATAAAGAACTAAAAACAAAAAGAGATATCATGTGGGGCATTGGCATATACCTTATGCGCCTAGCAGACTACCTTAAAGGAAGGAAGGATAGAAGTGGATCCGTACGAGGAGGTAGAAGCACATGTAATAGGTGCAGTCAAAATTTCGAAAACGAAGAAGAATTAGAAAAACACACAAAGAAGGAACATTCAAACAGGTTTAAGGGTTGATGTGAATGCATATTTGTTGTTCCTACGCATATAATGGTGCATATTGCATTTCACCATGTTACCCTAAGGAAGGTAAAATCGGAGTACATATAATTACGCAATACGTTTAATAGAAATATACATTATTTGATCTTAAATTTGACTTGAACAATCGATAGAACTAGAAATGTTTGATTTTTTATGAGGAGGACATGTTCATGTTGATTACATATATACATGTTAAAAAACTGAAAAGAAGAAGTAGAAGAAGACGATTAGCATTTCTCAAGCTTACGTGGAAATAGTTTTGCATATACATATATGTCGCTTTAGCCTCTAAATTTCAAACAAACAATATAGAGCTCACTACTCTGTTGTCTGCTGGCACCAGGTTTAGTCAGTAGCACTTTATGGAAATTAGAGTTTAGGTCATCCTTCACTTCATTTAGCAAGTCTCCTTCAAATACCTTGAAAATTGCATTACCATTTTCCTTTAATATTTTTTGTGCGACACTAAAGGCACTTTTTGTGAGGGAGATCTGCCTTGCATGATCAATATCCCAAATTCCACTGACATTTGGAGAAAGATCAGATAACACTACATCTGCTTTAGAGTTTAGAATCTTAATAACTCCATTAATTATCCCATGGTCCTCGATATTGCCATGCAAAATTATTGCTCCTTCTAGAGGTTTTACCTCCTTGAGATCTATTCCAATAACTTTACCACAGGAGCCAACTTCTTTTATTGCTACCTGTAGCCACCCACCAGGAGCACATCCCAGATCGATTACCTTGTTTCTTTGTCTAAAAATATGATAAGAATCGTTTAGCTGTAAAAGTTTGTAGGCAGATCTGCTACGATAGCCTTTGTCCTTAGCTAATTTGCGATAATGGTCTTTTCGTGCATCAGAAAGCTTCAATCAAGCAAAAAAAGTTATTTCAATTTGTTATAAAAATATTGCGCGTTGTAACTTTGGCAAAAATCAATATTCCAACAACTCTTAGTAATCTAGGAATTATATTTGGTTGATATGTGTACTGCCCCCACCTTATCTATTGTTCACTGCTGGTATTGTGCTGCTGCTGCTGCTGTCTATCGTACTTTTACAACTATGGATGATGGCACTAGCAGCAGAGCAATAACGCATATGGACACAACGAGTAGTATAAATGAAGATCTAATTTTAAGAGATTTCTAGTCTGAGGTTTACATAGAAGGAAAAGGAAAAGAACTATTCAGCGCACTTCAGCAACTATCATGCTCGGTATGGACATTTGTATTACTGGGTTTCGACCATTCACGCGGTAAACAGGCTTCAACGCAAGTATAATAGTTATATTAATTTTTTTCTCTCTCCTTCTTTCTGTGTGTGTCTCTTTATTATTTTTCTTTCTCTGCCACTTACACACATATATATTTGTGCAACTTCACAGTGTATTATTCTAGGTCCAATATCATTTGTGGGTTGAAATAAATATTATAATATAGAAGGCACTTTAGAACTACTGCTAATGGGCTTTAGAAGGTTTTTCCTTATTCGATTGGCAAGGATGTTTATTACTTTGTCTGCTGTACTTTTGATAACTATTGCCTTGCTGGGCTCGACTATGGATGACATTCTTAGACGCAACATACAGCTAGGCGTCATAGAAGATCTTAGTCATAATACTAAATTAAATTCCAGCTTTAAGACTCATGAAGAACAGCAAAACTATATCTACAACCAGATAAAGTCGAAAGTACATGCACAGGGACTTGATGAACCATGGTATTCACCAAAATCTCTAGGTACAAAGTTTTTCAAAACAATGACGTTGGACCTTGGCAACGCATTTTTCTTGACTAGTAACGCAGGATCACAAAAGGTAAGCAACATAATAATGGAAAAGTTACCCAATACCATATTATTATTTACTACATCTACTATCATAATTACATTTATTGGAATGTATCTTGGAGCATTTTCTGCTAGCAAGGCCGGCTCATTGATTGACAGTTTTACCTCAGCGTCTGCAATATTTAGCAGTAGTGTCGCTACCTTTTTTATAGGAATGATTATGATAATTGTCTTTGCAAATATTTACCACATATTTCCATCTAGGGCGACGCCATTAACAGCTCCTGACGATCCATATTATATTTTTGATCTTCTTTACCATATGACCCTGCCACTAATCACTTTAGTTTTGGTTGGCTTCGGAGCATGGGCCTATATAGTTCGTTACTATGTAATCAATGTTTTTA
>Ga0157302_10000067_pt1 | contig 16037 bp, 15 predicted proteins | sample NitcycUS103311B2_FD_108381 | JGI IMG/M metagenome (GOLD analysis project Ga0157302, IMG submission 108381) | Soil microbial communities from Arlington Agricultural Research Station in Wisconsin, USA - Nitrogen cycling UWRJ-S103-311B-2 | ecosystem: Environmental > Terrestrial > Soil >... | reverse complement strand
CCTCGTGATCAATACCAGATGCGCGTTCAACGGCAAGTGCTTGACGAAAAACTCCATCTGATCATTGCATTCGCCCGAGCGGACGATGTGGAAGTCGTCGATAAGGACAGTGACCTCGACTGGCAGCACAGCAATTGCGTCAATGATTCTCGGCAGCACGGCCGTCATCATGTCGTGCCGACCGGCAGCAATGAACCCGGCAATATCCCGAGCAATGCTGCAGCCGGCCCGGTCAAGAGCCGTCGCAATATGGGTCCACAGTCGTGCGGATTCGTTTTCGGTGCTGTCCAGGGAAACCCATGCCAGCTTCGCGGTTGTTGGTTTCGAGGCAAGCCATTGAGTCACGACGGTGGTTTTGCCGTAGCCGGCAGGAGCAGCGATCAATGTCACTGTGTGTTGGCCGGCGCGCGCGAGTTTCTCCAGCAGCCGGGGTCGAACCATCCACTCGGTTCGAGCCGGGGGCGGCCGAAGCTTGGCTTCCAGTATGGAGTCGATCGGCTTCGCCAACAACCCATCATCGCTCCGCGTTAGAAGGCTCACGGATGAATGCTATTCTGCGGCTGCGCCAGAACTCTGTGGAGCAGATTCCTATAGCACAGAACTACTAGACCCACGGCCGACCCTCCCTGGGTTAGATCAGTGTGAGTATACGGCTGGATATGGCAGTCGGCCTTCATAAGCTGCTCCAGCTACGACATCACCCGACCGGGGCGAGCTGAAGCGGTAGAGAAAATCGGATATTGACGTTCTCTCCGCCTTGCCCAAGTTGAGAGCCATCGCTAGGGTCGGGTGGCCAGATGCAGGCCGCGGGACGGATGCTCGGGGTTCTGGACGCCAAAGGGTTGGACAGCAACGCACACCGGTCCTCGGATCGGCCACCGTGGCAGACGCAAAGCCGGAAATGATCACGAGATTGAGCACCGGCGCTGGAGCCACCCTCTACATCGGCTCCATGTCAGCTCGATCAGATCTTCTTCCCGGCTGCTGCCGCGGCGGCTGAATAGGCACACCTTTTGATGCGGCGAGAGCGGGTCGGCACGTCCGTCAAAGATTCACTCCAGCATCACTTCGCAGTGCGACAATCTCGCGCTCATGAAAATGAGCTCGCAGATCATCTCGATGAACTAGGCGAGATCTTCGGATTCGCACCATCGCCGCTGCTGTCATTGGCACCCGGATTCCGTCAGGGTGATGCGCTGTTTGCGGCAGGCTTCGGCCGGTCGCTATGAGCGTTCAGGTCCGCAAGCGGCTCACCCAGGAAGGTGGCCGTGACGTCGGCGTACCCCTGCGTCAGTGATCAGCCGAGCGCCATTCCCTCGGCTGCAGCCGAGGGAGTTATGTCGGGCAGGCGGCTCATGCGGAAGGAATTCAGTAGGCCGAGCAGGCCAGCGATCATCGGCACCAGAAGCGCTACCTGAAGCGCCAGTGGTCTCGCCTCGGTATTGATGCGGATGATCTCCGCCTGGACCTGCGGCGGCTGACCCACGAGCACGTCTGTGAGCTGAGTGTTGCTCATCACTTCCGCGTCCTCTTCGAGAGCCACGGCAACACGCTCCTGTTCGGCGGGCGACAAGACGGCGCTGTTTTGGGCCAGCGCGGTGAAGCTAAAGGCCAGCGTCGCAAGCATGATTGCGCCGGCGAACGCGAGACCGAAAGACAGACCGAACGATCCTGCCGCGGAGTTAACTCCGGCTGCCTCACTGACCCGTTCCTCCGAGATGGGAGCGAGTGTGTAGTTGTTGAGCTGCGACACCAGCAGACCAAGGCCAGATCCTCCAATCAGCAGCGGACCTAGCAGATACCAGCCGGAATCTGCCCGCGGCACGATCGGGATCAGGACTCCAATCCCAACCGTGAGCAGCAGAAAGCCGACTCGAACAACGGTGCTTGCTCGCCGCCTGCCGGCTCTGCGTCCTGCGATCAGGGCCACGGCGAACATGCTCAGCGAAAGTGGAGCGATCGACAAGCCGGCTTGCATGGCGTTGTACTCCAGCACCATCTGCAGATAGATGGGGAGAGCGATCATCAGTCCACCCAGCGCTATTTGCTGCAGCATCTGCTGCGAGATTCCCAAGTTGAAGTGCTTGGACTGGAATAGGCCGGGGTCGATCAGGGTCGGTTTTGCTTGCCGCTTACGACGGATCAGCCAGCGCGCGAAACCGGCCAGCGCAATTGCCCCGCTGACCAAGATCGCCAGGACGTATTCTCCGCCCTCCTGCCAGACCAGAATGCCGAGCACGATGCCGCCCATTCCCAAGATCGACAAGATTGCGCCCACGTAGTCCACCTCGCGGCGGCCCGTATAGGGCACGTCCTGCACCAGCTTGATGCCCGACAGCACAACGCCAATGATCACGACCTCAAGGAGGAAGGCGATTCGCCAGGAGAAGTAGGTGGTAATAAAGCCGCCCAGCAAGGGCCCGACTGCCGCCGCGATCGCGGCCGCCGCTCCGACGAGGGCGTAGACCTGCTTCTGGGCGGTGCCCTCGAAGTTCCCGTGGATGAGTGACTGCATCGCAGGCAGTAACAGCGACGCGCCAATCCCGCCGATTATGGCCCAGAAGACGATGATCGCGAAGAGACTCTGGGCGAGTGTCATGGCGGTCGCGCCAATGGCGTATCCGAGCAGTCCGAGCACATAGGCGCGCTTGCGACCAATGAGATCGCCGACTTTGCTGCCGATCAGAATGAACGCGGCCGACACCAGCGCCTCGAGTGCGATTGCCCCCTGGACGCCGCTCACCGTCGTATCGAGATCCCGCACCACGGCGGAAATCGACACGTTCATGATCGACGTGTCCACGACGAGCACGAACATGGCCATCGCAAGCAGGATGGCGAGCCGTCGATTCAAAGGCGGTTCATTGGTGCTGCTTACGCGATCAGCTTCGGTCACTGAACCCCTTCGCGTCTGAGGATCTGGGCGTTCTGGGAGCGTTGTTGGATATCGCGATCCTTCACCACACCTCGCTCTGATCGATTCACCCATGACGGGTGATCAGCCGACCAGGCGCTACGGCCTACCGTCGATTCGAACAGACCAAAGTGGTCAACTTCGAATCGGAGGCAGATTCCATGGCAAGCACCCAGTCCGTCAGCCCCTGGGCACACGGTATCGCTGTTTTCGCCGGCGTGGCCATGATCGTCGGCGGCGCCTTCCAGGCGCTCGAGGGCCTAGCGGGCATCATCAAAGACAAGTGGCTCGTCGTCCTGCCCAACTACATTTATGCCTTTGACATCACCGTGTGGGGCGTGATCCACCTTCTGGTGGGACTTGCGTTGGTTGTGATCGGCGTTTCGCTGCTAAGGGGTCAGACCTGGGCTCGCGTCGCGGGCATGATCGCCGCAGTCGTGTCGGCGATCTTGAACTTTGTCTGGTTGCCGTACTCGCCCTGGTGGGCCCTCTTGATTATCGCAGTCGATTTCCTCGTCATCTGGGCACTCGCGCAATACCTGCGGCAGCCCGTCTCGGCGCCGTCACAAGATCGCGAAGGGGCGATGTCCTAGACGTCAGCCGCGGTCGGTTACGGACGCGCACCTGATGCGAAAGGAGGGGCGGTGTACGAGATCACCATGCGCGGTGCGCCGCCCCTCAACTTAACCGCCCGCTTTCCGGCGATCACATTGCACTCGTCGCCGGCAGCCACAGTGCTGTCCAAGCAGATTTCCGACCCGGCTGAGGTGGATGAGCTCACCGAGCGGTTACGTTCACTGGGGATTGCGCCACTGGAGGTGCGGGTATCCCCCCGGTGCTACGAGTTTCGCATCGAAGGGCGGCTAGGCCGTTCGATCTTGCGCTACCTGCGTTGGGCCTCTCGGCTGGAGAAGGAACGAACCGTGATCCGTGTGGCGACGCACCGGGAGCTGCGGATGATCTTGGAGCAACTTGCCGAGAGCGGTACACAGATCGACCACTGCATATGCCGCTCTGCTGCTTGAACCCTCAGCTCGGCGGGCGCGGTGCTATTTCCCTCACCATCTACTCTGATGGATTGACATCGCGCCGTATCTCAATGAGATCGATGCCGGCATTCCGCAATGCATCAATGAGTCCCCACAGCCCAGCATCATCCAATTGCACCGCGTGCAAGATCGTGCCAGCAGGTTCTACGGTCTCGATTTGGTTGAAGTTCTCGAGCAGATCGAGCGGCACGGTGCCTGCGACTCGGATATCGTAAGACGATTTGGCCATCTGCGCCTCGATCCGTGTCTCGGTGGATGCAGCAACACTGCCCAGCGCCTACGCGCCACGCTTCACCCGTTTCGGGTGAGTCCGGATCAAGACTCAGTCTGTGGCGCCTCTTGGGCAGCAGGCGAACGAATCTCTGCCGGGAGCATCACCGCGGCAATTAGCCCAATCACAGCCACTACTGCTAGGGAGGCCATCGCGAGCGCGTACGAGCGCTCCGGAGTTGCAGTGATACCCGCTACCAGGATGGTGCCGGCAATCGCGGTGCCCAAGCTAGAGCCGAGGTTGGACACACTGCGGGACAGCCCAGAGATCTCGCCCTGTTCACTCTCCGGGAAGCTGGACTGCACGACGTTGACCGAGGGCGTCAGCATCACCCCAAGACCCAGACCAATCAGAAGCAGCCCTGGCGCGAATGACCAGGCCGTAGCCGAACCGCTCACGATCAATAGCAAGACTGCGATGCCGGCAATCGTGAGAACGAATCCGGCAAGGATCAGGGTCCGCTGCGAACGTCGCTTGGCAAGCCGCTCGGCGGCGAGTGACGAAACCAGGAGACCGAGCGTTGCAGCTGTGAAGATTACGCCGGTCTGGATGGCGTTGTAGCCGCGAACCACCTGGAGGAAGGCCGAGACCACGAACGACGTACCCAGAAGCATGACCCACTGGGTGTTCTGGGTCACCAAGCCGAGGTTCGAGGTGCGATTGTGGAACAAGCTAGTAGACAACAACGGTTCCTTGCCGGCCTTCTCCTTCGCGCGTATCGAGCGGAAGAACAACGCGAGCACGAGAGCTCCGGCCACGACCAAGATGATCATGAGCCAGAGATTGTTGTCGGCTGCCAGGATGCCCATCACAACAAGCACGAGACCGACGGACGAGAGAACCGCGCCGCCGGTGTCGAACGGTCGGGTTGGATCCGGTGGCAGCGGATCGGTGATCTTCCGACTCAAGAAGACGATCACAGCAATGATCAGGGCTTGGAAGATGAAGGCTGCCCGCCAACTGATCGCCGAGGTGATCAAGCCGCCGATCAGTGGACCGGCTGCGGCGCCGATGCCGCCCAGGGCGCTGATGACTCCGAACGCACGGGCTCGGGACGTGAATTCGGTGAACAGCAGCGTAGTAAGGATGTAGACGGGTGGGATCAGCATCGCCGTGCCGATGCCTTCCAGGATGGAGTTGCCGAGTATCAACAAGCCCAAGTTGGGAGAGACGGCACTCAGCACAGCACCGATGGCGTAGACAATAAGTCCGAGCATGAAGAGCCGTTTGCGGCCGTACTTATCGGTCAGTTTGCCGCCGGGGATCATGAGCGCTGCCATGACCAACAGGAAGATCGTGATTGCGACCTGAATGCCCTGAACGCTGGTATTCAGGTCCTCGCTCATGTCGGTGATCATCACGTTCATATTGGAGCCGGCGAAGCTGCAGATGAACTGAGCCAGAGCCAAGGGAGCGAGTACCGCTCGCAAGGCGCTGGACGGTCGTCCGGCAGAGGCGCTTCCCGTCACTATTTCCACCTGCTTCCAAGCGCCGCCCTGGGCTGACGACACACTCTGAGGAATCGTCCCACCCAGCAGACTGCCACCAATCACCCCGCACGGGTGAGTGTTTGGGAGTGTTCGCCAATCGTCGATTATTCAGTCAAGGGTTTCGATTGCCGAGCCGATGCGGATGCGCCCGTCGGTGAGGATGTCTGCGCGCAGGCCACCGCGGTGGATCAGGACCTGGAGAACGCCCTTAGTGTCAGTCGCTCGAGGTGCCGCATCGCGCCTGGCAGCTCCACTAGGGGCAGCCGGAGCCGAGCGACCGGAATCTCGATAGCAGCCGCCAGGCCGACCGTAAACGACCGCGTCAGCACGGGAAGGTCCGGGCCATCAGGTAACGCGACATCGAGCACGGACACCATTTGGGAGCACTGCCGGGCCGCCAATCACCCCGTACGGGTGAGGCTTGAGACGACGTCGTGGCTGAGCATGATCGCATCCGACCTAAGGACTGGACCGATGTCGAACTACCCACTTATCGCCGACCATGGCCTGATTGGCAACATGCAAACAGCGGCATTGGTCACAACCGATGGCACCATCGACTGGTTCTGTGCGCCACGATTCGACTCTCCGAGCGTCTTCGGTTGCCTGCTAGACAAGGATCACGGCGGGCACCTGCGGACGCGCCCTACGGCCGACGCCTTCACCCAGCACCAGCTTTACTACCCGGACACCGCGATCCTGGTCACCCGTTTCCTCACCGAGGCCGGCGTCGGCGAAGTCATCGATTTCATGCCGGTCAGCAACAGCGCGGTAGCCTCCGACCGCCAGCAGCTCGTACGCATGGTCCGGTGCGTTCGTGGTGAGATGACCTTTGCTATCGAGGTCGCGCCTCGGTTCGACTACGGCCGAGAGTCACACGAAACCCATGTCACTGAGAACGGGGTTGTCTTCCAGGGTACTCGCAACGCTTTGTCGCTAAGCATCGTTCGCGAGTCGGATGATGCTCGGCTGGCACGTGTCCAGCAAGCCTCAGAAGACACGTTGCAAGTTGAGCTCACGCTGTCGGCAGGCCAGATGCGTGGGCTTGTTCTGGAGACTGGTGAGGCTCGACCCCCGCGACCAGTGCGGGTCGCCGAGGCCTGGCGACTCTTCAATGACACCGTCCGCTTCTGGAGGTCCTGGCTCGCGCAATCGACCTATACCGGCCGGTGGCGAGAGACTTTGCAACGCTCGGCGATCACCCTCAAGCTCATGACGTACGCCCCGAGCGGTGGCATCGTCGCAGCGCCAACCGCGGCGTTGCCGGAGCAAATCGGAGGCGAGCGTAACTGGGACTACCGGTACACCTGGATTCGTGATGCGTCGTTCTCGGTTTATGCGTTGCTGGGTCTCGGGTTTACCGAGGAGGCGGGGGCGCTGGGGCGGTGGATGCGCGATCGCATCCATGATCAGGTCGGCGGCGAAGGCGGGCCGCTGAACATCATGTACCGGGTCGATGGTTCCAGCGATTTGACCGAAGACGTCTTGCCACATTGGGAGGGCTATCGAGGATCCAGTCCAGTCCGGATCGGTAATGGTGCCGCGGATCAACTTCAGCTGGATATCTACGGCGAGGCGATCGATAGTATCTACTTCGCCGACCAGCACGGACTTGAGGCTGGCTATCAAGGATGGCGGCGGATCAGCGACATCCTTGGTTGGCTCACCGACAACTGGAACCAACCGGAGGAAGGAATTTGGGAGACCCGCGGAGGCCGGCAGGATTTCACGTACGGCCGGCTGATGAGCTGGGTCGCCTTCGATCGCGGGGTCCGCTTGTCGGATCGTCACGGGCGTCCGGCCGCGGTGGATCGCTGGCGTGCTGAACGTGACGCGATCTACCAACAGATCATGGACACCGGATGGGACCGGGAGCGCCAGGCGTTCGTTCAACACCCTAAGACGAACGTCCTCGACTCATCGCTGCTGCGGATGACATCGGTGGGCTTCATCTCACCCACCGATCCGATGTGGACTTCGACCCTGGAGGCGATGGAGCAGGAGCTTGTCACCGACAGCTTGGTGTATCGCTATGACCCAGGGGCCTCCCCTGATGGGCTGCGCGGCTCCGAGGGCACGTTCTCGCTGTGCACATTCACTTACGTGGATTCACTCGCGCGGGCCGGTCAGCTCGAAAAGGCGCGTAACACATTCGAGAAAATGCTGACCTACGCCAACCATGTTGGCCTCTATTCGGAGGAAATCGCGCTGACCGGAGAGCAGATTGGCAACTTCCCGCAGGCCTTCACCCACTTGGCGTTGATCGATGCCGCCCTCATCTTGGATCGGCAACTTGATCGCCGACGTACGGCGGCTTTTTGAACTAGATGCGCGGGAGAGAGTCCCGCCGGCACGCCGGGGCCCAGCGTCCATCTCTCGCAGCAAACCAGTGGGGACCTTTGACCCTGCGTCCGCCATGCCTAGCACGGCACAGTGGAATTGGAAGATGAGAGGCGGAACGATATGACGAGGATCTTGATTGCCTACGGCACAATTGAAGGACAGACGGCTCAGATTGCCGATCACCTTGCGGGCGTAATTCGGGGCCGTGGCCTAGAGGTGGAAGCTTTGGACCTCAAGCAGTTTAAGGATGTCTCCGTTGCTGGCTACGACGCGGTGATCATCGGAGGCTCGGTGCATATGGGCAAGCATCAAGAGGACGTCGTCAACTTCGTTCGCAAGAACCGCGTCGACCTGGAGCGTCTTCCGTCGGCGTTCTTCTCGGTGAGCCTGGCCGCCAACGGAGACCTGCCGAACGCTGAGGCCTACGTCGAAAACTTCAGGCAACAAACGGGTTGGCGGCCCACAAAGGTTGGCCTGTTCAGTGGTGCGCTGCTCTACCGGCAATACAACTTCCTGAAGCGGTACATGATGAAGAGGATCGTCCGCGACAAACCAGGCATGCCGACAGATTCGTCGCGCGATTACGTCTACACCAATTGGGACCAGGTAAAGCGGTTCGCCGAAGACTTCGTTGGTCGGCTGGTTCCGGAAGATACCGCACAGCAGCAGAGCTAGTACGCCGGTTCGCGCATCTGCGCGGCGCTGTTGAAGCTCTCCTTCACAAATCACCGCCCAGCCGCACGAAGCCGCTGAGCCACTGCGGAGGTGGCCCTGCCGACGATGGCGCCGAGTGCCGCGCCCACGATGACGTCACCGGGATAGTGGACACCGGTATAGACCCGCGAGAACGCCACGATCACGACAGCCGCCCGCAGCGGCAGTTTGAGTCCGGGCAGCATACGGCCGACCGAGACCGCGAACGCCGCCGCCGATGCCGAGTGGCCGAAGGGAAACGAGGCCGATAATGGCATCCGCACCCAGCGGTTCCCGGGGACTCCCAGCCGCGTACGGTCCGGGCGGCGACGCGCGCCTGCCCGCTTGATCGATCGGTTCACGAGCAACGAGTTGAGTCCGATCGAGACAACCCCTGTCACGGCCGCCCGCGGCCCGCGGGCTGCGCTGACGACAGCAAGTACTCCGGCGATCAAGAACCACGGCTTGGAAAGGTTGGCGAAATCAGACACCCGGCGCAACGGATGGTCGAGCAGAGGTGTGGACAGCTCCGCCACGGCTTGGTACCCGGCGCGGTCGAGCTGGCCGAGCAGGCGGAGGGCACGCTGGACGTGGACGTGCCTGCCGCTGAGGCGGTCGGCGAGCCGTTCCTCGACTGGTCCCAGAGACTGGAATTTGTCATCGCGCACTTAGAGGGCGGCCGCGGAGCGTCTGCCAGAGCGCAACGAGAGTTGGTGTCGCCATGATCCTCTCGACCCGAGCGGGCGAGCGCCCCAATACCGTGCGCGGCAGCCGCACCGTCAGAGCACCGGGCCGGCTGACGAAATGCAGCGGTGGTTGGAGGATCACGGCTTCCCCGTCGATGCCGATCTCCACCGGTCCGGCTGAGCGCACTTCGAAGTGGGATGCGGTCCAGTCGTTCCAGCTGGCGAACTGCCTAGCATGACCTTCGGCCTCCAGTGCGGCCAGCTTCCTGGCCTCAGCAGCCGTGTCGACCCGGACATAGGCGATGCCCAGCACACCACTGTCGATGCGCTCGCGCATGCCTCCGCCACGCAGGCGTGCCAGCTGGTAGGGGTTATTGGACACGAGCAGCAGCTGGGCGGTGACCGCCTCCTCGCCGGAGGGGAGTGTGAAGTGCAGGTCGAGCGGCTGCGACATTGGCCCAAGCAGGTCCGGCAGCATGGCGGCCGCGGTCTGCATCTTGCCGTCTCGGTAATCCGCCGATTGGACGATCTTGGCGTACACACCCATCGAGGCATTGTTGACGAAGACGCGGCCATTGACCTCGGCAAGATCGACCGTTATGTCGACACCGTCGCCGTACGCGTCCAGCGCGCTTGGCACGTCGTCGCGATCAAGCTCTAGGTCAAGCGCGAAGTGGTGCGGGTCCCTGCGGGCACGACCACGAACGGGATACCGTGCCGGCTTGCGACTGAGGCGACGAGGGCTTGTGAGCCGTCACCGCCCGCCATGCCGAGCAGGTCGGCACCGCGAGCGACCGCGTCCTCAGTCAGTTGATGCAGGTCGTCACCTGGATGCAGCACGACTGGCTCGATGCTTCGTTGCCGACAGAATTCGACCAGCCCAAATCGCTCGGCTTTGCCTCCACCGGACCTCGGGTTGATCAGCAGGACCGGGTGACGGGCGCTTGGCCCGCGCTCGACAGCGCCGACTACTGCCGTCGGGCCTAGGGCGTAACTCGCCGCTCCGGCCGATACCGCCGCCAGCCCGAGCCCAGCCAGCAGCACGATGACGCCCTCGGTGGTCACCGCTACCACGGCAAACACGAGCAGTGCGAGTACCGCGACAACGGCAGCAACGACATGGGCGAGGCCTCGCCGAGACAGCATGTACCACGCAGCGATCACCGCAACCACGAGCGGGACTGCGCTCACCAGCACGACGTGCCAGCGGTAGATCGCTGTCCATGCAAGGTAAATGGCGGCTGCGGCCAAAGCCGCAAGGGCAATTGCCGCTGCGGCACGACGTAATCGACTGGGTTCGGCGCTCGCCACCGTTGTGGGTTGCGTCATTGATCGACTCCGAACTGGATCGTTTCCGCGCTTGTGGTCGGAAACGTACCCATGATCCGGTCAGGACCGGCTCGTTTCGACGCCTGGGGTGGAAAACGTACCCATCGCAGCCTCTTCCGCCGGCACGAGCGCCAAACGACGTCGCGCCCAGAGCAGCAGCCCGACATAGGCAAGATCAAAGACACTGCACAACAGGCCTAGCCCAAGAATGAACGTCGATCCCGCGAGTGCGCCAAACAGGATGGTCGGAGCAAGCGTGCCAATCCACTTCGCGATGGCGATCACGATGCTCTGACCGCGCGTCCCTTGACGCGCCACAAACATCGCGATGAACAGCCCCGACATGAGCAGGTTTTGCAGGAACGCGGCGTACTTGGACGCATCACCCCAACCGAACTCAACAACGAACAACCACTGGATGACGTAAGCCGTTGCAAAGATCAGAACGGCCCAAGTGACGAACATCGGCCGGCTGACAAAGTCCGGCAGTTCCCGCCGGCCGTAGCGGAGGAACGTGTAGACAATCACGACGTCAGCCAAGGCCCAGGCAGCGTTAACGAAGGTCTGCGCCGCCAAGTCTCCTGTGGCAAGACCGCGGGTGGCATAAATCGACTCCCAGGCGATGTTCAGCGCGAGCGCGACCGCTGGGATCGCGTACGTCCGCTGCTGGAAGCCAATGCGGATTGCGACGACGTAAACCACTGTCCACGCCACACCGCTCAACAGCGTCAAAGCCAGCGCCATGGCGGACTCCCAACACTCGATTAGCGCCTCGAATCTGCACTATGACAGGTAACCCGCTTCACCGACTGAGGAGCTCGTGGTCTCGGCTGGCGCAAGGGATGCGGCGCTTGTTCACGAGCGACGAAGGAGGTGAATCCGGTGGGTTGCCTGTCAGAGTGCCATCGAATTCTGACCATGGTCGCAGACCGCAGCAGTGTCGAAATCGTGCTGCGCGGCTTCGATTAGGCCGGGGGTGGGTATACACCATCCGGGTCGCACAGCCAAAATAGGCGGGCGACCCCGACTCACTTACGGGGCGAGCCGTGATTCAAGGCCGCAGCCACGGCCTTTAGCCCAGGGAGTTTTTATGCGTATTGGTCTGATTGCCCCTCCGTGGGTGCCTGTTCCACCGACGCGCTATGGAGGGATCGAAGCGGTCATCGACCGCTTGGCACGCGGCCTGGCCCGTGCTGGTCACGATGTCCTACTGGCGGCTGCTGGTAACAGCACCTGTCCCGTGCCGCGAGTCCCGGGCACCGACGATGCCGTCGAAGGCGCACCGGTGTGCTGCGATGTCAACACTGAGCTGCGTCATGTTCTGATGAGTTATGCAGCGATGAGCGATGTGGATGTGATACACGACCACACAACGGCCGGGCCGCTCTTGCATCGTTGGGATGGATCGGCGCCGGTTGTGACCACCTTCCACGGCCCGTTTGACCGGAACATGGCACCGATTTATCGGGCCTACCGCGGCGTCTCCACGATCGCAATCTCGAATCACCAAGCCTCCACAGCCATCGGTGCCACCGTGACTCGAGTCATTCATCACGGCATTGACGTCGCTGATGTGCCCGAGGGCAAAGGTGACGGCGGGTACGCCAGCTTCTTAGGGAGGATGTCTCCGGAGAAGGGTCCACGGGAAGCCGTTCTCATTGCTCGCGCCGCCGGAGTGCCGCTGAGAATGGCCGCCAAGCTTCGCGAGCCTGCCGAACGGCAGTACTTCGAGGCGGAAGTTAAACCGCTCCTGTGTTCCGACATCGAATACCTCGGCGAGCTCGGCGAACACGACAAGCTTGCTCTGCTCGGCGGATCCTTCGCATTGGTCAACCCCATTCAGTGGTCGGAGCCATTCGGATTGGTGATGATCGAGGCATTAGCGACAGGAACGCCCGTGGTCGCTACGCCGAGAGGTTCGGCACCAGAAATCATCGACGACGGTGTCACCGGCTACCTGCGCAAGGACCCAGAACGCCTTGCCAAGGCACTGCTCGATGCTGCCGACCTCGACCGGGCGCAGTGCCGAGCGGTCGCATGGCGACGGTTTGATAGCGACGCTATGGTCAGCAACCACGTACAGCTCTACGCCGATCTGCTGTGTTCGGTAACGCCTTCGGTGCAGGAGGCCACGGACCGGGCATCCGGCCCGAAGCTGACCATCGCTCGTGGCCCGGCGCTGAAAAAGGTTCGACCGAGCAAAACTCGAACCGTCCCGACGAACGGGGGCGTCGCACGGGACCGCCGGCTCAACTAGCCGGGTACTGCTTAGCTGTCGTCCGTACGCCATCTAGTGTCGACGCGGCCCCGTCCGAAGGCGTCAACTCGGCCCCAGCGGCCTGGGATGTCGAGTAATTCTAAGCGGCCAATGCTTGACGGAAGCGCCGCATCAACGACCAGGTTGTCGTCGACCGGGTGAAGGCCGAGCATGGTCCGGAGCAGCAGCAGTGGTGTTCCGGTCGACCACGCTTGCGGGGTGCAGGCGGTGGGATATTGCACCGGGTACTTCGTCATGGCTCGCGGGTAGCCGCCGAATGCTTCCGGGAGCCGACCGTCGAAGAAGTCCGCAGCCTCTAAGATCCCCGCAGCCACGATCGCGGCTTCATCCTTGAATCCGTAGCGGCGCAGGCCCCACGCAATGAAGGAGTTGTCGAAGGGCCAGACGGTACCCACGTGGTATCCGATGGGGTTGTAGCGGCCCTCGCCCGCCGCCATGGTACGGACGCCCCAACCGGAGAAGAGCCGCTCACCGAGGAGGTGGCGTACGACGGCTTCGGCCTTGTCGTCGTCGACGATGCCGCTCCACAAGAGATGGCCGTTATTCGAGGTCAGTGAGTCGACTTGGCTGCCGTCCACGTCTAACGCGAGTGCAAAGAATTCGCCGTCTGCTACCCAAAAGTCCTCATTGAATCGGCGCTTCAGATCAGCTGCCTCACGTTCCAACCGGTCCGCGTAGTCCGGATCGTCCCAGGCAAGGCGCGCCAGCCGGGCGCCACGCATCTTGGCGTCATAGGCGTACCCCTGAAGCTCGCAAGTCGCGCGTGGGAAGCCGGGGAGCCGGCCGTCATGGTAGGCGATGGAGTCCCAGGAATCCTTCCAGCACTGGTTTTCCAGCCCGGTCTGCTCGTTGCGCCGCTGGTAGGAGATGTAGCCATTGCCTTGCAAGTTGGCGTACTCGTCGATCCAGTTCAGCGCAGCTCGAGCCTCAAATTCCAGCTCGCGTATCAGAGCAAGATCACCTGTCCACCGCTCGTACTCGTCAAGGAGTACGACATATAAAGGGGTGGCGTCAGCCGAGCCGTAATAGGGCGAGTGCGGCCGCTCCTCGAAGGCGGTCATCTCGCCGTAGCGCATTTCATGGAGAATCCGGCCCGGGTCCTCGTCACGGAAGTCGTCAACGCGCGTGCCTTGCCGGAGTGCGAGCTCGCGTAGGGTCGTGGCCGCGAGTTCTTGGGTGAATGGCAGCACCTGCAGGCTGGTGAAGATGCTGTCCCGCCCGAACATCGTCATGAACCACGGCAGGCCTGCCGCCGGGAGACTGCGGCCGCCTGCGGTGATGGGGGAGAACCGCAGCGCAGCAAGATCGATAAGACTGCGCCGATAACTTCTACGCAGCGAATCCCAATCGCATTCCAGCCGCGGTGCCGCCTCCAGCCAGTGCTGCAGATCGAGGGCCATGTCGCTGGGCGCCTGAAGCGCCTCCCAAGCGAGGACGGAAGGCGCTTCGTCCTGGCCCGCGTCCGGCACGTCAGGGACGGATATCGCGACGTTGAGGTCGGTCTTCCAGCTGTTATGTGGTTCGAGATGAACTTGGAAGGTGAGCCCATCTTGATCGATTTCGCAGGCTTCCGAGGTTGAGATGACGGTCGCTCGAACGAAGGTCTCACGCTGGTAGGTGAGGACGAGCTTGCCGTGCTCGGTCTGGGTCGAGTACGTGCCCTTCTTCTCCAGGGCGTCCTTTACTTCGAAGAGATCGGCGAAGTCCGAGGCTGCCTCGATGCGCACGGTGAGGTCGATCGCTTCCTCGGCGTGATTGAGGATGGACAGCTCCTCGGAGAAGCCGGTGCCGACTGTGCGCCGGCGGATCACCGACTGCTTGGAGTCGATGTAGACGGTTCCGGTGCCAGGTACCAGGAAGAAGCGGGCATCGAAGTATTGAAGATCATCAGTGGACAACGCTGTGAGTCGTTGGCCGTTGATCGTCAGAATCCAGCGCGACAAGAAACGGGTGTCAAAGGAGAACAGGCCGGTGGGATCTGTTGACGATGCCTCGATGTCACCGCGATCATCAGAAACCACGAAGGTATTTCCATTAAGAATGCGAACTTGATCACTCGTGGTCATGATGAGGCCATCGCTTCCCCTTGCTGCTGCCGTTTGCTGGGTGGGCCCGGAAAGATCCGCTGTATCGCGAAAAGTAGCTCGACATTGCCCAGGCAGATGATCGCGCCGCGCAGGGTCGCAGCAATGGCGTTCTCCTCGCCTTTGATCAACTGCTCGAAGAGCTTCTTGTCGGAGCGAATCGTGCAGTCGGCCTTCGATAGGCTCAGGTCTTTCTGCTGCGAGACCGTTATGTCACCGCGGTTGACTGACACCAGCCAGTGGTCGGTTGTACCGTCTGCGTCGGTGAGGTCAAACTGTACGGTGCCTATCACCTTGCCTAAAAGGGCCTGGTGGCCCTTCTCTTCAAGCTCTCGGAAGAAATCGCCAATCACGTCTGCCATGATCAGTTCCCCTTAGCGTCGCCACTTCGCGTTAGTTCACTGCACCTCGCGTTAGTTGCAACTAACGCGAAGTGTCAGAAAATGCCGCGAGGTGAGGTGGCTCCAGTGGTGCTGGTATGACGTCAGCGTACAAACAACAGCCGATGATTTTCAGCCCTTGCTCGAGTCGATCTAGATCGTGGTGAGAAAGAGATAGAAGGGGTGACCGAGTCAAATGATCAGCAACAGCAATGGGCCGGGCGACGTGAGCGCCCTGCGGCGCAGCATCGACGGCCGAGTAGTGCTGCCCGACGATGAGGGCTATGACGCGGCCCGTGCACTGTGGAACGCGATGGTGGACCGCCGGCCCGCCGTAGCGGTGCGGTGCGAAAGCAGCGCCGATGTGGCTGCTGCTATCGATTTTGCGCGGCGAAACGACCTGGAGCTCGGCGTACGTTGCGGCGGCCATAGCGTGCTGGGCATCTCGGTGCCGGACGGCGGGTTGTTGATCGACTTGTCGGGGTTGCGTGCCGTCCGCGTTGATGCAGACGCTCGCCGG
>Ga0157302_10000064_pt1 | contig 16550 bp, 15 predicted proteins | sample NitcycUS103311B2_FD_108381 | JGI IMG/M metagenome (GOLD analysis project Ga0157302, IMG submission 108381) | Soil microbial communities from Arlington Agricultural Research Station in Wisconsin, USA - Nitrogen cycling UWRJ-S103-311B-2 | ecosystem: Environmental > Terrestrial > Soil >... | reverse complement strand
TGGATTCGAAATTCTGGTGATTTTGCCACAAGCAAAAATCATGATGGATCCATTTGAATTTATCCGAGAATCTCATGTGGCAACAGTATTCAATGGTAAAAGTATTTATGCAATAAGGAAAAGCATCGGGAAAGAACAGGCAAAGGTCATTTCAAAGGATATAAGAATTGACTCGGCATATGCGGAACCTGATTATACTCGGCCTATGACATTAGGCTTCAGTATTGAGTATCAAAGATATTCCAAAACTTTTCAGATTGCAGAGGGTATAATCAAAGACAGATATGACGATTCAGATCATATGATTGATTTTTCTGAGCAAGTTAGCAAAAACAAATTACTTACAACAGGTAAGTCGCTTAAATTTGTCATTCAAAAGCTAGTTGAAGATAAAAAAATAGGAACAATTCAAGGCACCGTTCAGACCGGTAGTACAACAAGAGAAACCATATATTACTTACGCAAAGCATGTGCGAAACGCGTCGAAGTCATTGTGAGCTATGTTCCAACGGTAGATGGAAGGCAAGTTGGACTGTATACGCAAAACAGAGAACTGATTGCAAATAAGTATGTGGGTTTAGTATCCTCTATCGATGAACTTAATGAGAAAGTTACAAAAGAAGTAGGAGCAGATTCTTTATATTATAATTCCCCTGAAATACTTGCACGTGGCATAGGTATATCTGAAGATAACCTTTGGTTTCCTGAATGGATAAGATTTCTGGATTATAGACGATGAGCAAAAAAACCGATTTGGATCTAAAACGGATTCAGAGTAATCCAGATAAATCTTTTATTCTTTTAACAGACGGCAAGAATGCGAATCAAGGATTTATCATAGAGCATATAGAGCTTCGCCAGTATATTGAGAAGAGAGATCCTGCATTAGGTAATTATTCACTAATAACTGTGCTTTTACAAACAAACAAGGGCACAGTAGAAATGAAATATGATGAAGGTTTCAAAGGGAATGATGCAATTGAGTCTGCAGCTACCATGTTAACACAGTATATTGGTTTTGCAGCTTTAATTAATCGTGCATTAATAGAATTACAAAGTTAAGCGCTGCTCGGCTAGCAGACTAAGAGGAAAATGAATTGTAACCAATGAACTTATCCTTAACAATATCGATAATAAAGGACAGGAGTAAAGTCACCCCCGTGTAAAGTATAATACTCGAAAATCAGTAAAGATGAGTCTTTGGATAAAGCACTGTTCATCCCAGCATCATACGATGAGGATAAACAGAAAGCGTTATCTTCTGGAAGTTTCTATGATAAAGGCTTTCTTTGAAGTTGTTCTCATGCTCCACGAAAAGTTGAGAAGAGTGGATGAGTAGTAGATGATCTACAATGGAGAGAATCCCCCTCGTAATAGCAAATTCAGGAGAGGCAATAATAAAGTTACAAATATGTTGAGGAGCGATTTAGGGATATTATTATTATAACAAATTCAGGCCCTGACAAATAATTTTTGGCAAAGCACTTGTGCTACAAATCTCCTACCTTTAATGATATTGAAAATAAACTGGGATCATAGACAAAACAATTTCAGCTAAACTTATAATTTTATTATATAACTGTGTTAATCTCAAATAGACTGTGATCTCAACTCTAGTCAATTATATTCTAATGATTATGCCATTTTTCTTTAGATATTTCTTGACCTTGTCTATGGTAGACTTCTCGTAATGAAAAATCGATGCCGCTAATGCTGCATCAACGTCTGTTTTTTTAAAAATATCCAACATATGTTTTGGTCTTCCGCAACCGCCGGAGGCTATAACGGGAATACGAGCCGTTAAGCAAATAGCTTTATTCAAATTAATATCATATCCGCTTTCGGTTCCATCTGTGTCGATGCTGGTTAGAAGAATTTCTCCCGCTCCAAGTGATTCTACTTCCCTTGCCCATTGTATCGCGTCAATTCCCGTCCCCTTTTTGCCACCATAAATTATGACTTCAAACCAATACTTCTTTTTTCCATCTTCGCTCTTGAAAAAAATCTTACCCCCATTTCCATAGTTTCTTTTTGCGTCTATTGCAACTACTATGCACTGCCTACCAAAGATTGACATTAATTTACTAATTAGATCTGGATCTTTTACAGCCGCTGTATTTATAGAGACTTTGTCGGCCCCACTAAGCAAAATATCTCGGGCATCTTCTAATTTTTTTATGCCGCCTCCTACAGTAAATGGAATATCGATAACACTTGCCACATTTCGAACAACATTCTTCATAGTCTCTCTTCCCTGTTCGGATGCAGTAATGTCAAGAAAGACAAGTTCATCGGCACCTTGTTGACTATATTTATCTGCAAATTCCACAGGATCACCTGCATCCTTTACTTTTGCAAAATTCACCCCTTTAACTACGCGACCATTATCAACATCCAAACAGGGAATGATTCTCTTTGCTAAAGGCGTTTTTATGCTATCACCCTTACTTTTTCAACACTGACTTTGCCGTCATAAAGTGCCTTACCAAGAATCACAGAAGTGCATCCAGCAGTCCTGACTCTAATAGTGTCTTCAAGACTTGAAATTCCGCCACTTGCTATTATTTTTGCGCCTGGGAAGCTGCATGCATGAGATAAAGTTACTATATCTGGTCCAGCCAACGTCCCATCTTTATCTATACTTGTCAGCAAAAATTCTTTTATGCCCATTCCCAAAAATAATTTTAGTGCCTCATCAACTCCAGACCCACTGGACTCTTTCCATCCATCCATCATTATCCTACCGTTATACTGGTCAATTGAGATTATGATCTTGTCAGCTTTTTTCCTAGCAAGCCATCTTATTGAACTAGGTTCTTTATAAGCCATCGTGCCTAGTACGACCTTAGCCGCATTTCTGCTAAACATTTCGTTTACTGCGTCAATTGAGCGAATACCTCCTGCCACCTCCACAGGAATATTTACATCATTTATTAATTTTGTAATAATTTCAATATTGTTCACGCCCGTACGCAAAGTTGCATCAAGGTCTACTACATGCAACATATCTGCACCTGCCGCTTTCCATTTCATTGCCATTTCAATGGCGTTGTTGCTATATACTATCTTATTTGCAGGATTACCTCTGATAAGTCTTACTACACTTCCACACATAATGTCTATTGCTGGTATTACTTTCATTTCTTTTTAGCACACATTTTCAGAAAATTTTTGATCATAGTTGAACCTGCCTTGCCAGACTTCTCAGGATGGAATTGCGTTCCGAAGAGATTATCTCTCTCAATTACTGCTGGAATGCTAATGCCATATTCAGAACTTGCAGCAACTATGCTTTTACTTTTTGAAGATATATGATAAGAATGAACAAAGTATACCCACGAATTATTTGTAATGCCTTCTAACAACTTACTTTCTCTCCTGGTTATTTCAAGATTATTCCAACCCATGTGAGGAACTTTGACCTTTTGCTTTGGCAACATTACTACATCTCCATCTAAGATTTTAAGGCCCTCTAGTATACCCTCTTCGCTCCTGTCAAATAGTATCTCCATACCAAGACAAATCCCAAGCATCGGCATATAATCATCAATAGCTTTTACAAACTGTTCTTTACCCTGCTCAATCGATTTTATTGCAGGATCAAAATTGCCTACGCCGGGCAAAACTAATCCATCAAAGTTGTTGAGGCTCTTCATGTCCTGTATTATCATGACTTTATGAGCACCATTTCTCTCCAAAGCCACCTTTAAGCTGAAAAGGTTTCCTGCACCATAGTCAAATATTGCTACTTTGTTCATTACATTGCACCTTTTGTGCTTGGTATCCCTTCCCTTTGATTGTCAATGCTAGCGGCCATGCGCAGAGCTACCGCAAATGCTTTTATTGCGGACTCAATTTTGTGATGGTCGTTAACGCCGTATTCTACTATTATATGTATACAGGCATTCAAATTTTGTGAAAGGGATCTGAGGAAATGCTCGAGGTCTTCTCTTGGAATTCCTTCTATATCTCCGTTCAATTTCAATTGTACGTTGCAGAATTGGCGTCTCACAAGGTCTATCGATACATATGCCAGAGATTCATCCATTGGCACTATTGCATAGCCAAACCGGGTGATTTTATATCTGTCACATAATGCTTTGTCTATAGTTTGTGAAAGTGTGATTGAAACATCTTCTACTAAGTGATGTACAATACCGTCATTGGATTTGGCCGTCAGAATAATGTCTATCATGCTATGCTTAGCAATAGTAGCAATAAGGTGATCTATAAAGGGCAGACTTGTCTTTACAATCGTCTTCCCAGTACCCCCAATATTCACCTCCGCTGTGATTGATGTCTCTTTAGTGGTTCTTTCCATTTTTGCAGTCCTATCGGAAGCAGCAGATGTGACCAATCTAATCACATTTTTGCCGACACATTATTTAATATATATGGTAGTTGGTTGATGCTTTCAATAATTGCATTTGCCCCATTCTCTCTAAATAGCCTGACCATAGTTGCAGGTTGTTTACTACATCCATAAATCCCAACAAATGCGATTTTAACGCCTGTCTCCTTTTCCGTTCTGCGAGCCATTAGTAAGTCTTCAGTTGAATCGCCCGCATAAATTGCGGTATTTGCATCCATATTTCCCATAGCTCTTTTAAGCGCATATGAATTAGGCTTGGCATATTCTCGTTTTTCATCCTCCAGAAATACACAGGCTGTTTGGTTAAAGATATCAAGTATCGGTTTTAGTGAATACTCTGCCGCCAATTTGCTTCTACCAGAAACTACTGCAATGTTACCATTGAACCGATTTAAGAGAGCTTCTGTTGTAGTTCTGGTAACCAAAAGCTTATCATTTTCGATTAGAGGCTTTCCAAAATAATATTTTGGTTCACACCTATGCCTTTTTTTGAACAATTCTGGTCCATAAAATAACTCATCGAAAACTGTCGGCAGCATACTTAGTCCGACTGGTCCTGGATAAAACAGCATTTTTTTAAATTTCTGTACGTCATAGGAGTAGGATTCTAAGAACTTTTCAACAGAAATAATACCAGTTTCATCAGCATTTTTAGATATCAAAAAGAGGAACTTCCTTGCATGTTTAACGTTCTTTTGGTGAGTAGCCAACACTGCGAGAGTTATTGCATAACTCGTATCAGTATCATTATTAAAACCTCCTGTTTGTCTAAATTTTAGAATTACATCTTCAGTAACCAAACCCTTCAAATAAGATTTTTGTGTAATATCTTTGAGGATAAAGTCTACAGTTTTTTTAATTGCAGAATTATATGACCTTCTTGTATCTAATATAACTCCATCGACATCAAAAAGGGCACAATCTGCATGAAATGACTTAAATTTTGGACTTATATAATCTCTATTTCCTATTGCTCTACAATTCTTTATTTCTAAACTGCCTCTTCTATTGATTTCAGAAATTTATCATTCATATCTTTGGTACCAATTGTAACTCTAATGCATCCTCTGCGACCATCAATATCGCCAAATGTTTTGATAACTAGCCTTTTCTTTTTCAATGACCTTAGGATTGCATCATATTTTTCGTAAGATTCAAAGAAAATAAAATTGGCATTAGATTTATAGGCTTTAATCCCATTGATTCTAGCAAGCCGGTCAAAGACTCTTTTTCTTTCCTCCTTAACCATTTCGATAGTCTTTTTGACGTAATTGAATTGGGATAGCGCTTGGCTTGCTATTGTTAATGATAGTGTGTTAAGAGGATAAGGAGACTGGATGGATGATCTAAATATCTGTGCAAATCTCTCATTTGCTATAAGATAACCTACTCTAGCGCCTGCTAGTCCAAATGCTTTGGAAAGTGTACGCAATACAATGACATTATCGTATTTTGAAGCAACTGACGCTAAGGAATAATCGGCAAATTCGACATAGGCCTCATCAAGTAAAATTAGTTTACCGTCGAGTGAATCTATTATTTCTAATATTGATTGCTTGTCAAATTGATTACCTGTGGGATTATTTGGAGAGCAAATATATGCTATGTTGGAGTGTTTTGCACTCTGTATAAATTCCATTTTAGGCAGAGTATTGTCTTCTTTATTCAATAGTACCTTATCTAGTGTCACTTCATGCAATTTGCAGCGGTTCGTAAAATAAGAAAACGTCGGACTAAAAATGATAGCGCGCTGACCTTTACCAATATTTGAAAGAATTAATTCAATTATCTGATCGGATCCATTTCCAATTGCAAGATATTTTTTATCGATACCCGTGTACGTCGAAAGTTCTTTGTAAATCTCTTCAAATTGTTCTAGTGGATATTCTCTTAGATCCACATATTTTGCTGCCTGTAGAGCAATTTCTGTAATGAATTCCTTGTCGAGAGCTAGGTTTTCATTTGAGTCTAATTTGATGCTGTCTTTAATCCTTTCTGGCCTAATATAACTATCGACTTTAGATATTTTATCTAATTTCTCAGAAAACCAGTATTTCATTTTTCCATCCTTTGTCTAACAGCTTCGTAATGATTCACTAACCCTTCAGCCATGGCGAGTTCTTTAATCGCTGATTCGACTCTTTTCAAACCTAACTTGGTAGATTGGACTGTATTTACGATCTTTATAAAGTCTAGCACTGAAAGCGATCCCCTAGATTTTGCGAATCCCATTGTAGGCAGAACATGATTAGAGCCAAGGCAATAATCGCTAGCTGAAGATGGAGTGTATTTTCCAATCAATACAAGGCCTGATGACGTTATTTTCTTTGAAATGAATCTCGCATTCTTTGCAATTATTTCGAGGTGTTCTGACGCTACTTCGTTTACAAATTCTATTGCAGTACCTTCATCTTTACATATCGCAATAAATCCGTTTTCTTCAAGACTTTTCTTGACTATTTCTGAACGTGCGATGATGTTCTTTTCGAGTATGGACTCGATACTATTTGCTACCCGTACTGCAAATTGTTTATAAGTTGTTACTAAGCCACAGAATGTATCATGACTGTGCTCTGCTTGCGAAATTAAATCCAAAGCCACCAGTTTTGGATCAGCATTTGAATCTGCGTAGACTAATAATTCTGTTGGACCCGCAATCATATCTATTGAAACTTTTCTAGAGGCAAGAATTTTTGCAATAGTGACAAACATTCCTCCTGGGCCAACAATTTTGCTAACCTTGTTGATAGTCGAGGTCCCAAAAGTCAAAGCAGTAATTCCTTGAGCGCCACCTACCTTGTAAAACTCGTCAACACCGCAAATATCTGCGGCTACAAGGGTCAGAGGATCTACAGTTCCGTCTTTGAGCGGAGGCGAAATTGCTACTATTCTTTCTACCCCAGCAACTTTTGCGGGGATTGCGCACATTACCGCGGTGCTAGGATACCGCGCTTTTCCACCAGGTATATAACATCCAACGCTGGGAATTGGTTGAACAAATCGGTGTATTCTTACTCCTTTTGATGAAAATGCAATTCCTTGCAAATGCCTTAATAGCACCATTTCGCTGCTCAATAATCGCTCTTTCATCATCTTGATGGACTGAATCTGTCTTTTGGTAACCTTGTTATAAGCTTGCATAATTTCTTCGTTTGTAACCCTTAATGAATTTAATCGAACGCCGTCAAGCTTTTCAGTATAATCAATAACCGCAGAATCACCATTTTTTGCTACATCATCCATTATAGATTTCGTTTTTTGAATCAAGTCCTCTGGAATACAAGTAAAATTGTGCAACTTTGCAGCTGCAGATTTTGCATTAGTAACAATTATTGTCTTTATCAAGACTTATCATCATCTACATTTATCTCATCAAGGGGAAGAATCTGTCTTGTCTCCATTACAACAAGACCCTGCGCCATCTTCCTCATCATTGGAACTATTTTGATAAATTCATTCTTGTCAATAATTGTGTTAATCCCATACCATCCTTTCTGACTTAGCGGGCTAATTGTCGGTTTTTTTAATGCAGGCATATTTTTGAGCAACTTGTCGAGATTTTCTTTCTTTACATTAACAAAAATATGGAGTTTTTTGCGGCCCTCGACCACCCCCTTTAATAATGCGACCATGTCTGAGATTTTTTCTCTCTTTTTAGGATCTTTGAGCGAATTTTTATTTGCTACAAGAACAGCGGTAGATTCCATCACTGTATCAATTATTTTCAAATTATTTTGTGCTAACGTAGTACCGGTTTCGGTTATGTCAAAAATTGCATCGACATCTTCTGGAGGCTTTGCCTCTGTGGCTCCAAAGGAAAGAAATATCTGAACATTTTTGTTTTTTCCAAATCTCAACCATGGTGTAATAATCAAGGGGTCTTCATCTCCAAAGTACTTTTGATAAGCATGGTTTGATTTAATGTGAGAAGCTGCGGTAGTAAGATATTCTGAAGATAATCTGAGAGGTTTATTTTTCTTAGCAAATTCTATAATTAAACCTGTCAAGTCTTTTACTTCATAACTTTCTGGAATGGCTATTACTTGTTTTACTCGTCCATACTCTAAATCAAGCAATGTCTTGACATCTGCGTTTGCTTCTCTAATCCAGTCCTTGCCTGTGATTCCAACGTCATAGAATCCTTCTTGCACATAAGTTGGAATTTCTTGAGGCCTTAAGACTTTGACTTCTATTTCGGGATCGCTGAGTCTTATTCTGTATGTGCGTCCACGGCCACTAAGGGATTGCCATGCCTGTTCGAGAATCTTGAATGTGGCCTCCTCGATGCTGCCCTTTGGAACTACAAATTTCACGGTAGGCATGATAAACAAGTGAGCAAACCCTATTATCGGATATATATTTATGTGAGCCGTCAATGGTTGATCACATTCCTTCGTCTGGTAGAAGTTAAAAAATCGGTTTACATTTTTTGTAATCTCCTTCCGGGTTATTAAATCAACTATATATTACCTGTTATTAGAACTCCTCCCACCTTCAATGCTGCTGCCACTGTAAACATTATGATATGTTTATAATGTAGGGAAGTACCTTCAATCCAATTAGGGGATCTGCTTTTATCTCCTATTTTTCTTCTGTAACATTACAAGAATTTGCTTTGCCCTATGTACGGTAATATTGGCCTCGTCAGCCATTCTCTTGGCAATTATCTCGATTAGCGCCCCTTTAGCTCCTGCCAAAACTGCGATATTTTTGGCGTGGAGTCTCATGTGGCCTTTTTGGATGCCCTCTGACGCTAAAGCTCTTATGGCAGACAAATTTTGAGCAAGGCCAGTTGCGGCTAATATCATTGCGAGTTCTTTGGCAGTTTTAACACCTAGAATTTTTAATGCCATTTTAGCCATTGGATGAATTGATACAACACCGCCCACTATTCCAACGGCCATTGGCAGTTCTATCTCCCCTGCTAAATCGCCTTGTTTTGTTTTATGCCAGGTCGTTAGGGATCGATAAGTTCCATTCCTAGAAGCATATGCGTGAGCTGCTGCTTCAATCGCACGAAAGTCTTGTCCTGTGGCCAAGGCAACTGCATCAATACCATTCATCACCCCTTTGTTATGAGTTACAGCTCGATAAGTGTCAGAATATGCAAAGGCATATGCGTATAATATCCGCTCCACAGTGTTCTCTCCTCCCAGCTCATTCTTACCAAAAATAGCATTGCATTTTACAAGCCGTTTAGTTGCATAATTCGAAAGTATTTTCAAGATAACGGATCCTCCTGTTAATTGCTCTACTTTTGGGGCTATTGCCTCGCACATTGTATTTATTATATTGGCACCCATTGCGTCCTTAGTGTCAATAATTAATTCTACCAACAGCATGTCCCCCATTCTGTTTTTACTTTTGTCTCGCAATTTTCTGGTCTGCAGATCTTTTGCATTTACATATTTGCTCTTTGAATTTGCTATCTTAAGCAACTCTTTTTTATTCATCAAAATCCTGTCTTTTGCTGACTCAATAGATATGGGCAATGAGGTTACCTGCACTTGACCTATCATTAATGATTCAGTTGCCTGTGCTGTAAAACCACCGGTTGCTTTTGCAATCTTGGCCGCTTTACTTGCAGCAGCAATTACTGAGGGCTCTTCTATAGCCATTGGGATAGTATACTCTTTGCCATTGATCACAAAATTGGTTGCGATGCCAAGAGGAACAACAAGCATTCCAATTGCATTTTCTATCATTCGGTTTGCGTCATCAAAGGTAAAGCCTGATAATGGGTCTTTCAATACTGCAATATCTTGCACAGATAGACCTACTATTTTTTTTAGGTACTGTAAACGTTCTCGCCGATCCATCTCATAGATCTTTCTTTCTGTTACCAAAATAATATACGATCACATACGTTGTTGTGTAAAAATAAGGATTTAAAATCTTGTATTATTGAAGTTCAATTACTGTTCAATTACTCTTACGAGCAGAGAATTCACTTTATTTGAATAGCTGACTTGCAAACTAGGATCTTACTTTATAAATAAAATTGATTTGGATATAGTATGAACACTTTGATAGGGCGTCTGCTGAAATTGTCAACGGTTAAGGGAACTTCTAAGGCCTGTATTATTATTATGTAAATCCTCACTGCTAGTATTTCTGTCCTTGTTATTAGTACTACTGCTACTATAAATGCTACCAGGCTTCGGTATGGGTATAGTGGTATCGGATCCTGTCAAGAAGATTGTCGCAACACCAGCCATAATTAACGCGATAGCAACTATAATAAGTAAAGTTCGATTCATCATTGCTTACGGATCAATAGCTATGGGAAGGTTTTTAATGTAACCCTTAATCCTTTGATAGTAGTATTATCATGAAAGTTTCTGATGTTATGGCAGACAAAGTCCCGAGTCTAAATTCTGAAGACACAGTTGCAAAAGCGTTAAGCATGATGCATGAGAATAACATTAACCAGATACCAATAGTCGATGATAATGGAGGGTATTTGGGAATGATATATGCTAAGGAATTCCTGGGCATAAATACAGTGCCTAGCTCAAAATTGAAAAATTTTCTTACCAAAACGCCAATTCTAAGTCCAGAAGACAATATCGAAAGATGTACTCAGCTAGTAGTCGAAACCGGAAATCATGCATTGCCAGTTGTTGAGAACGGCAAGTTCAGCGGTATCGTTAGTGACAAAGATGTAATATCGACAGCGGATTTTGGTCATGCGATAGTAGATGAAGTTATGTCTGGCGCTATAGTAATTGAAGAGAATAGTACACTAAGCAACGCTCTGTCAAAGATGCGTAGGTATGATATTTCTAGACTCCCGGTAATTAATTCGAATGGTGTTCTTACGGGTGTAATTAATTCCTTAGATGTATCTAAAATTATTGCTACTCCTAGAGAAAGAGCTAGTAAATCTCCTGGCGTTGGCACTTTGGCTGCGATAAGGGATGTTAAAGTCAAAGACATTATGAGAAGAGCAATATCGGTTGAAAGAGGAACCAAACTTAATAGCATAATCGAAAGTTTTAGGAGGAATGATGAGATTATTGTTGTGGGCGACGCAAGACCAATTGGTATAGTTACTATCAAAGATGCATTAGAGTTAATACTGCCAAAGCGGGAAGAGACTAAAATCCAAGTCGCGCATATTGACAATGAAGAGACACGCCAAGAAATTGAAGAATACATGACCAGATTCTTAAAGAAAATTCAGGGCAAACTGGAAAACGTACAACATGTTATCATTTATGCAGACAAGCATAAAACCCGGAAATATTCTATTAGAGCGAGAGTGAGTACCGGCAAAGGCATAATTGATGCAAAGGCTGTCGGCTATGATGCGTTAAGCGCCTGCAAAGAATTGGTATCCAGGCTTGATAGGCGAATAAAGTCTAAACACAGCCAGAAAATAAGAGATAGGCAGCATGGGCAATCTGCTAGACAAAACACGTGAATGTCAAAGACTATAATAGCGTAATGATGGCGCAGATGAGGAGATTCGAACTCCTGATCGCCCGAGGGCGAATCGGCTTGCTTTCAGCCATTGGACTCAAGGCCGACGCATTATTGCGTTCTCATATTTTTTAACTAGAGAAGACCACTCTGCCACATCTGCTTGCTCATTACGTCCCGCTACTTATTATTATATGTTAATTGTTAACATGTTAATAACTCGCTGAGAATCATCACACGACTACTACCATCACATACACTTATCATCTCTTTGGCTCCGAATTTAAGCAATGTTAAGGCGACTACCTTTCCATCTAATAATAGCTGTGATATAAAGGGATAAATTATCTAAATTGCATGTGTAAAAAAATGAAAATGAGCAATATATTTATCATTATAAAAGAGTTAAAACTGAGTAATACGTGTCGGCAAGATGTGGTCAATGGAGTTTGCTGATGTAATATGTTTTCAAACGGCCCTAGAACTATGATTTCGATAAATAAGCCTTCGATAGGTGAAGAAGAAAGAAATGAAATAATGAGTGTTTTGGATGAAAATGTTCTAACCTCGTCAGCTAAAGATGGCGGAAAAAGAGTCCGTGACTTTGAATCGCTTTTAAGGGCTTATCTAAAGGTGAAACATGTAATAGCTGTTAATTCAGGAACTGCATCATTGTATGCAGCGTTACTTGCTGCAGATGTCAAACAAGGAGATGAGGTTTTACTTCCATCATTTACATTTGTTGCTACCGCAAACTCTGTCGTCGCAGCTGGTGCAAAACCCGTATTTGTAGATATTAATAAGCAGGATTATACTATTGATGTCTCTGATCTAAAGGCAAAAATTACGGGCAAGTCTAAAGTTATCATACCTGTTCACCTTTATGGCCATCCTTCAGAGATGGATGAAATTATCGAACTCGCTGACAAACATTCAATAGATATAATTGAAGACGCTTGTCAGTCGCTTGGCTCTATATACAAAAAGGAATTTACTGGAACGTTAGGTATAATGGGTTGCTTTAGTCTGTATGCAAGCAAAGTGCTGACATGCGGTGAGGGTGGAGCGGTTGCGACAGATAATGATTACCTTGCAGACAAGCTAAGGATGATTAGAAATCATGGCATGGTTGAAGGTTACGATACCCGAATTTTGGGGCTTAACCTCAGGTTGCCAGAACTGAGCGCTGCTATTGCCAAAGTTCAAATGAGCAAGCTCCCAAAAATGTTAGATTTAAGGAGAAGTAATGCAGAACTGCTGACAAGGTTACTCCTTCCTATAGTCGAGGAAAGTAAAATAAGACTGCCTGAAGAAACCAATGAAAAAAAATTCAATTGGTATCTATATACTGCCGCTTTTGAAAACAACGGTCAAAGAGACCAAATCAAAGAGAGGATGATAAACGACAAAATTGGCGCCACCGTATATTACAGCCCTCCAGTTCACAAAACTCCGTACTATGATACTCTAGTATCATTAACGAAAGGAAATGACCTACCTAATACAGATTGGGCCAGTGAACACGTTTTATCGCTTCCTATTCATCCCTTTGTAACAGAGCAAGACATTGAACGTATTGTACAAAGTATCAAAAAACAAAGTACAAGTTCACACTATGATAAAACAACGTAAATGAATAATTTTTACGTTGATATACTTAATTTTTTATTTAACTGCCTCATCGTTACCAGATAATATTGATGGTACAAAGCATGACGAGTTATGTAAAATAGGCAATTTAGGTTGTTGTTGTTGTTGTGGTCATTATCTGCAGAATATAGTACTAATGCATAATAATAGTAATATTTGCAGACCCCAGTGAACGTTGATTTCAAAAATACTTTGTTGCTGGGAAGTTCCACAAAAATAGACTGCATTCAAGGACCCAAAAAGAAGAAGAAATGTTATGTAAGGCAAGATACAAGAAGCTAGCCAACTTGCCAGTCTTTCCCTTACTTTTCAAGTAATCTATAAACTCTTTTTAATAATGTATTTATATTTTGTTCAGAGTGAGGTTAATAATATACACAGGCAAGGGCGGAACTGGAAAGACCGTAACTTCATGTTCCACTGCAATTAAACTGGCCGAACATAATCATAAGACGTTGGTAATTTCTGCAGATCCAGCTCATACTTTAGGAGATGCTTTTATGATGCCAGAAATCGGCCACGAGCCAAAAGAAGTTCTTTCGAATTTGTATGCATTACAAATAGACCCTGTAACTGAAATGAATAAACAATATGCTACAATTCTTTCTTATGTCGCATCAATATTATCTGCAAAAGGTATAGATGAAACACTTGCATATGAAATTGCTATGCTGCCAGGAATGACCCAGTTATTTTCGTTGTTAAAAATTGAGGAGGTTGTGAGAACAAAAATATTTGATTCTATAGTTCTCGATATGCCTGCGTCTGGCGAAGCTTTACGATACCTATACTTTCCGAAATTAGTTGGAAGTATTGGAAGAAAATTCACTGGAATGTTAGGAATGTTTAGCGGAGTTGCAAGAATGTTTCAGCCTTTATCAAAAAGCTCAACTCCATCAAGAAACGTTTTACGGAGCGAAGTAGAACTATTGGATAGTCTTGAGGCGCTCTCAGAAATTATAAGAAGCCATGATATAACAAGTATAAGGTTGGTTGCAAATCCTGATACCTTCAGTATAGAGAATGCGAAAAGAGCATTTATTTCGGCCTCACTTTATGGCATAAACGTTGACCTTGCTGTAATTAATAAAATCATGCCAAGTGGAAGCTCTGATCAATATTATGCTTCATGGTCAGATTTCCAAAGGACAAAACTAGAAGAAGCGAAGGCAAATTTCTATCCACTTCCGATAAAGGAAGTCAAACTTCATGGTAGTGAATTACGTGGAGTTGAAATGCTACAAACGAATGGACAATTAATATTTGGAAATGAGGATCCAGCCAAGATATTTTACCGCGGAAAGGCTTTTGTGTTTACAACGGAGGACTCTGAGTTGCGAATGACAGTGAAGGTCCCATTTACTGAAAAAGACGACTTTGATATAGAAAGATATGGAGACCAACTTACAATAAAGGTAAAAAATCCTGTTGGAAGCCTTGTCAATGTCATACCCTTGCCCTCTGCCACGATAGGGATGAAGCTTGTCAAAGCAAAACTACAAGGGGATGAATTAAATATACTGTTTAAAAGGGATGTTTGATATGGTCACTTCCCCAAGTCCACCAATCACTTTGTATACTAATTAGCCATGAACGGTTTTAACACATATAGTTTAAATAATATGTAACGTGATTATTCTCAGATAAAAATGCCTATAGATCCAGACTTTCCCAGAAATCATCAAGTGATTGGTAAGCACATGCATTCTGATGGTGAACACTACCACTTTGTTTGGGGTCCAGGAAAAACAGCTGAGGCTGCAGAAAATGAGGAGGTAAAGTCAGCTTATTCTGCCAGGGGAGAAGAAATTGTTCCATTAGGGGTGCATGGTACTATGGTGGCAATTGACTATGACTCCTGTGTAGCAGATGGTGCTTGTATCGAAGCTTGTCCCGTGCAAGTATTTCAATGGTATAGAACAGAACAGGATGTACCTGCAATAGAGATAGCTAATGCAACAAGTGCTGGAACTGGTAGCACCGTTAAGGAAGAGAGAAAGGATTACACAGATAAAGCTGATCCAATCAGAGAACACGATTGTATTTGGTGTATGGCTTGTGTTTCGGTATGTCCACCTCAGGCAGTCAAGGTCGATCAGTCAAGCTTGGAATTTCACGAGAAGGCATCCGGAACATTCAACGAGGCTCTCTCTAAAGGCAGTGCACCACCACCTCACGCACATTAAAAAGCTATCTTTTCACTTCATTTTTTTTCGAGTATAATATATCTAAGTAAACGATTCCATTAAAAGAAGCTCTTTCTAATACAAATAATGCAGAACACCAAATTGCAAGCTATTGCTTTATACTCCTTGCAAAATGTTATGTATATTTTATATGAAACGTCTTAAAACCATGACGAGCAATTCTATATGAAAAGTTTTGGCTGCTTTAGGAACAATAGGTTATATAATTGTCGGAATAATTGCGTTGATCGTGATAATTGCGATTATCGTGTTTGTCATAAAATTTATTGGGACAATTCTTGTAAGTATCATCATTTTAGCGATAATAGTTGGCGTAGGATTTTGGATATATGGACGGATAAAGGCCAGATAGTTTCGGCGCTGTAACGGTATAAAAAGTCAAGATAGCCTTGGTTTACTCCTTTATAACGATGAGTGTGGCAGTTCATGGGCGATAAATTATTTATCTCTGGCAAAGTTACTTTGAGTAATACAAATTGCTTTTTCTACGATATAACGAAAATAAACATGTATTATGCTGTTTTAAAATATTAGGTTCATTTTGGAATTATAACCTTCTTCAACACCTTTAATTCAAAGGTTTTTCAAACGAGACATTATATATTTTATTACTTCAAATTTTCATCGGTTTTATAATAAAAAATAATACAACACTTTTGCTCTATTATGGCTATAATGCATGAGATGGTCAAATTTTTGATATCCATCGTTAAACGTTAAATGAAGGTTAACTTATCGATAACTGGTGGTCGTAGTAGCAGACTCTTATATGGGCATGTTCTTGCCCCTGGATATATCCAATAGAATTACAAAGTTTATTGCTGATGATAACCTGGAATTTCCGTTCATAAATAAAGATGAGATAATGGCAACCTTCTACCTATTTGGAAAAGATA
>Ga0157302_10000063_pt1 | contig 16587 bp, 16 predicted proteins | sample NitcycUS103311B2_FD_108381 | JGI IMG/M metagenome (GOLD analysis project Ga0157302, IMG submission 108381) | Soil microbial communities from Arlington Agricultural Research Station in Wisconsin, USA - Nitrogen cycling UWRJ-S103-311B-2 | ecosystem: Environmental > Terrestrial > Soil >... | reverse complement strand
TGATGTTGATGCCGACGACCGAGGCCCAGAAGGAGCGCTGGTCGAAGGGCAGCAGGTAGCCGGTGAAGGCCATCGTCATCGTCAGGATCAGCAGCACGACGCCGATCACCCAGTTGAGCTCGCGCGGGTACTTGTAGGCGCCGAAGAAGAAGGTGCGGCCCATGTGGAGGAAGATCAGGATCACCATCACGCTCGAGCCCCACTTGTGCATGCCGTGGACGAGCTGGCCGAGGAAGACGTCGTTATTGATGTGAGCGATCGAGGCGTAGGCCTGGGTCGTCGAGGGCGTGTAGAACATTGCCAGGAAGACGCCGGTGATCGCCTGCGAGATGAAAGCGATCAGAGTGGCCGAACCGAGCGTGTAGAACCAGTTGGTCCCCTTCGGCACCTTGCGGTAGAGCATCCCGGTGAGGAATCCGGATGCCGCGGTGCGCTGGTCAACCCAGGCAAGGACGTCGGCGGGCGCGTCCTTGGCCTGTTCGCCAAGGCGCTTGGCGTCGCTGGGACGCTCCGGCGGCGCCGTCTTCAGGTCGGCGGGGGCCGGGCCCTTGACGCCATTGCCCTCGCCCGGCTTAGCGGGTTTGCGCAGTGGCGCGGGGATTAGGGAGTCGAGCTTCATCGTCGCCTAGCGCCTCAGCCGCTCGGTGGTGGGAAGGTGGACGGACGGGGCGGATACAGATATTCCCAGACCCCGCCGGTGAACTCGCCGGGGTCGCGGGCGCGGACCGGCTCGAGCTGCGAGGTGACGCTGTAGCGCGGGCCGAGCTCGACCTGGCCGTCGCGGACGCGGGTCTGGAATTGATCGAGCGGGCGGACCGGCGGACCGCCGATCCGTTTGCCCTGGAAGTCGTAGACGCCGCCGTGGCAGGGGCAGATGAAGTTGCCGGCCGCCTCGACGAAGCGGACCGGGCAGCCGAGGTGGGCACAGCGATTGGAGACGGCGACGAGCTCGTTCGGTTTCTCGCCGAGCTGCTCGGAGCTTTTGCGCACGTAGGCGGTGGTCTTACCGGCGTCGCCGATTCCCTCGGTTTCGGTGAAGACGACCTGGCGGTAGGTGTCCTCGACGAAGTCGCTGACCGGGCCGACCGCCTCCCAACGCTCCTTGCCGCGGTGGAAGATCGGCGCCACGGCGAAGCCGACTGCCGGCAGCACGATCGCCGCGCCGGCGAGGCCACCCAGCCCCTGCACCGCGACGGTGAAGGCGCGACGGCGCGTCATCGACTCCCCCTCGAAGTAGCCGGGGGGTTCGGGGGTCGGGCGCTCTGGCCGACCAGCCGCCTCGGCCCCGTTTTGCTTGTCCGCGTCGTCGCTCAACAGCTCAACCTCAAGAAGTAGGAAGTCTATTGACTCGGGCCAGCTCGCGGTCGGCATGCTCCCCACCGCCGGCCGCAAGGGCCGCGGTGCGCCAAAAGCCGGGCACCTCGTTCTCGCGTCCCTCGGCATGGAGTTGGGCACAGCGGCCGATCAGCTCGGACAGCACGGCAACCGCCTCATCGTCGCCCAGGGCGGCGAGCCGCTCGATCCCGAGCGCGTAGAGGTAATCACCGGCAAGCAAGGCGAGGTCGTCGTCCTGACCGCGCAGCAAGCGCGGCGTTCCGTAGTGCAGCAGATAGCCCTCGCGCACCGCCTCGACCACCAGCGCGTACTCGCCGGGGGCGGCCGCGGCGCGTTCGCCGAGGGCCGCGAGCAGGCCGAAGACGGGCTGCTCGGTTGGCTCGACCACATGCGCCGAGATCGGTGTTTCCTCCTCGCGCAAGCGCGTGGCGAGGGCCGTCAGCGCATCCTGCGGGCTGAAGGAAGTCACCAAGAGCCTCGCTGCAACGCGCTGCCCATGCGTAGGACGGGGAAAACGTTGCACCTCGTCATCGCAGGGCCTCGTCGAGCGACTCGGCGGCGGCTTCCAGCGTGCGGTCGATTGTCTCCTCGCTGTGGGCGAGGGAGACGAACCAGGCCTCGAACTGCGAGGGCGGCGGATAGATCCCCCGCTCCAGCATCGCCCGGCAGAAGCGGGCGTGAGCCTCGAGGTCGCAGGCCGAGGCCATGGCGAAGTCGCGCACCGGCGCCTGGCTGAAGAAGAGCGTGAGCAGGCCGGGAGCCGCCGCCACCTGCAGGAGACGGTCCTTGGCGAGGGTGGCGAGACCTGCGGCAAAGCGCTCGGTGAGGGCAGTGAGGCGCTCGTAGGCACCGGCGTCAAGCGCGCGCAGGGTAGCGAGGCCGGCCGCGGTGGCGAGCGGATTGCCGGAGAGGGTGCCGGCCTGGTAGACGTCGCCGGCCGGGGCGACGCGCTCGAGCAGCTCGCGTGGGCCGGCGAAGGCCGCCGCCGGGAGGCCGCCGCCGAGCACCTTGCCGAGCACGGTTAGGTCGGGCTCGACCTCGTAGAGCTGCTGGGCGCCGCCGCGGGCGACGCGGAAGCCGCTGATCACCTCGTCGAAGATGAGCAGAGCGCCGGCCTCGCGCGTGGCGGAGCGGAGGAACTCGAGGAAGCCCTCGGCCGGCGGGACGACGCCCATGTTGGCGGCGATCGGCTCGGCGATCAGGGCGGCGACGGCATGGTCCTCCAGCGCGCGTGAAACCGCCCCGCGGTCATTCCAGGGCACGACCACGGTTCCCGCCGTCTGCGCCGCCGGCACACCGGGACTGGCCGGGATCGCCAGCGTCGCCAGGCCGGAGCCGGCCTCAGCGAGCAGCCCATCGGAGTGGCCGTGATAGGCGCCGGCGAACTTGACCACGACCTCGCGGCCGCTCGCGGCGCGGGCGAGGCGGACGGCGCTCATCGCCGCCTCGGTGCCGGAGCTGGTCATCCGCACCATCTCGGCCGAAGGGACGCGGGCGATCACCTCCTCGGCCAGTTCGACCTCCGCCTCGGTGGCCGCGCCGAAGCTGGTGCCACGCACGGCGGCGGACTCGACCGCGGCCAAGACGGCCGGGTGGGCGTGGCCGAGGATTAGCGGGCCCCAGGAACCAACCCAGTCGACGTAACGGTTGCCATCGACGTCGACCAGCTCACACCCCTCGCCACGCTCGATGAAGATCGGCTCGCGCCCAATCTGGCGCATCGCCCGCACAGGGCTGTTAACTCCCCCCGGAAGGACTTTCACCGCTCGCTCATACAGCTCGTGAGAGCGCATGGGAACGCTAGGTGCCGATCCCGGTGGGGGTGGAGCGTCTTGTACTTTTTCGGCGCGCGCTCCGGGCGACAGCAGTTGCCGCATCACCGAAAAAGTTAAGCGGAACCCCCACCGGGATCGGCACTACGAGTGCTCCGCCTCCCACCTGGCGTAATCCTCGGTGAAATAATGGAGGCGAATCTTCTTGTACTCGGTCGAGGAGTAGAGGGTGGCCCGGTCGTCCGGGCCCATCCCGCACTCGGCGGCGATCGAGTCGAGGATCGCGTCGCACTCCTGCTTCGAGCGACCGTGGGCCATCGTGAAGACGCTGTAGGGCCAATCGGCGTAGGTCGGGCGCTGGTAGCAGTGCGAGATGCCGCGGAAGGAGGCCATGCGGCCGCCGACCTCCATGATCTCGTCCTCGGGCACCTTCCAGACCCCCATGCCGTTGGCCGAGAAGCCGGCGCGGCGGTGGTAGAGGATCGCGGCGACGCGACGCAGCAGCTTGCGCTCGATCATCCCGCCGAGATGCTCGAGCAGGTCCTCGGTGCTCATCCCCAATTCGCCGGCGGCTTTGTCGTAGGGCCGCTCGACCGGATCCATCGGGCCCTGCAGGGTGCGGATCACGGCGATGTCGCGCTCGTCGTAAGGCTGCGCCTCGAGCTCGCGCGGTGGTGAGGCGTCGACCGCGGCGGCGAGGGCGTCGGTGCCCTTCTCCATCTCGAGGTTCATGTTGATCTTGAACAGGGTCAGGGTCGGCAGCTCGCGCATCGACTCGGCGCCGGTCTCGCGCATCAGCGCCTCGAGCGTGCCGGCGAGGCCGAGCTCGGAGTCGGGCGGGGTGGCAATCGTGAACCAGAGGTTGAACTCGTGGGTGCGCAGGTAGTTGTGCGAGACGCCGGGGTGGGCGTTGACCGCCTGCGCCGCCCGCTGGGGATTCTCGGAATCGACCTTGGCCGCGACCAGCATCGACTCGTAGCCGAGCGCGCGGGTGTCGAAGATCGGCGTGATCTCGCGGATGATCCGCTCGTCGAGCAATCGCTTGGTGCGGGCGAGAACGTCATCGAGCTGCAGCTCGGCCTCGGAAGCAACGAGTGCAAAGGGCTCTGGATCGAGCGGGAAGCGCGACTGCAGCAGGTTCATCAACCGCTTGTCGGTCTCGTCGAGCGGGATCGCGGCGCCGTCCTTGCGCGAGCGGGCCTTCGACTGGGGGACCTTTACCGAAGCCATGCCGCGGCCTCCTTCGCGTAGTAGGTGACGATCGCGTCGGCGCCGGCGCGGCGGATCGAGGTCAGGGTCTCCAGCACGGCGGCGCGCTCGTCGATCCAGCCCTGCTCGGCGGCGGCCTTCAGCATCGAGTACTCGCCGGAGACGTGGTAGGCGACGAGTGGGGCGGCGGTCGCGTCCTTGACCTGGCGGACGACGTCGAGGTAGGCGGTGGCGGGCTTGACCATCAGCATGTCGGCGCCCTCCTCGAGGTCGAGCTCGGCCTCGCGCACGGCTTCGGCGGCGTTGGCGGGATCCATCTGGTAGCCGCGGCGGTCGCCGAACTCGGGTGTCGAATCGGCCGCGTCGCGGAAGGGACCGTAGAAGGCCGAGGCGTACTTGGCGCTGTAGGCGACGATCGGCACGCCCGAGTGGCCCTCCTCGTCGAGCTGGTGGCGGATCGCCCCGACCCTGCCGTCCATCATGTCGCTGGGCGCGACCGCGTCAGCGCCGGCCTCGGCGTGGGAGACGGCGGTTTTCGCCAGCAGCTCGACCGTGATGTCGTTGTCGACCTCGCCCTCGCGGATGAAGCCACAGTGACCGTGCGAGGTGTACTCGCAGAGGCAGACGTCGGTGATCACGGTGAGGTCCGGGTGGGCCTCCTTGAGGGCTCGAACCGCCATTTGGACAACACCCTCGTCGTCATAGGCGCCGGAGCCGGATTCGTCCTTGGCGGCGGGGATGCCGAAGAGCAGGACGGTGGCGACGCCGGCGGTGGCAATCTCGGTTGCCTCGGCTACCAGCTCGGAGATTGAGAAGCGCTCGATTCCTGGCATCGAGTCGATTTCCTCGCGCACGTCTTCTCCGGCCACTACGAAGAGGGGCTGGATCAAGTCCGCGGGACTGAGGTTCGTCTCACGAACTAGACCGCGCAAGGCCTCGGTGCGGCGCAAGCGGCGCATGCGTGTTGCGGGGAACGGCACTGGGAGCGAGTTTAAGGGAGGAGCGAGAGCACCCCTCTCCGGACGTGCGGCTTACGCCGCACTTGAGTGTCCGGAGAGGGGTGCTCTCGCTCCTCTACTCAAGCCGTGGCTAACAATGCGGTTTCCGTGGGTGGATAGCTTTCGGCGGTATGGAGGCGGGGAACGGGACGAACGTGGCCGTGCTTGAGGCACGGAAGCTGGTGAAACGCTTCGGTGAGCGCGAAGCTTTGCGGGGGATCGATTTCGAGGCCGCTGCGGGGGAGCTTGTGGCGGTCATCGGGCCTAATGGGGCTGGGAAGACGACGTTGCTTTCGATTCTGGCGGGGATTTCTAGGCCCGATGGTGGTGAGGTGCATGTGCCACAGGGGGAGGTTGGCTGGGTTCCTCAGCAGGCGGCGCTTTATCGGCGCTTGACGGTTGAGGAGAACTTGATGCTTTTTGCTCGACTCGAGAAGCATCAGGATCCTCGGGCCTCGACTGAGCAGATGTTGGAGCTGACCGGGTTGATGGAGCGCCGGGGCGAGATTGTTGCTCGTTTGTCTGGGGGGAACCAGCAGCGGATCAATATTGCGATTGGGCTGCTGGCGCGACCTTCCGTGCTGCTGCTCGATGAGCCGAGTGTCGGGCTTGATCCACGGCAGCGGGCGCGGCTTTGGGAGTTTGTTTCGGCGCTGGCCTCGAATGGCGGGACGACGGTGATCTTTTCTACGCACGACATTCAGGAGGCGGAGCGCTATGGCGGGCGGCTGCTCGTGCTCGCCGACGGTGAGGCGCTCTTCGATGGCTCGCCTGATCAGCTGCGCGAGGCGGTTCGGCGCGAGGCGCCCGAGGCTGCCGATCAGGACTTCGAGACCGCCTTCGTTGCCTTCCTCCACCACCGCGGGCACTGATGCGCTGGCTCCTACTCAAGGACCTGCAGATCCTCCGCCGCTCTCCCCTGCAGGCGTTCCTCCTGGTTGCCTGGCCGGTGCTGATCGCGGTCCTGGTCGGCCTCGCGATCTCGGGCTCGCCGAGCAAGCCGCGGATCGCCTTCCTCAACGACGTGCCGAGCGACGCCAGGGTTAGCGTCGGCACCAGCCAACTGCCAAACATCGGCGTCAGCGATCGCATCTGCGAGCGGGTCGAGTGCGTGCGGGTGAAGAGCCGGGCCGAAGCGGTCGACGAGGTTCGCTCCGGTGACGTCCTCGCTGCCCTGATCCTCCCCGCCGATCTGGTCGACCAGATCAACTCGCTCTCGACCCCGAGCCCGAGTACCCCCAAAGTGGAGGTGATCGTCAACGAGGAGGACCCGGTCAAGGCGCGCCTGGTCAACGACCGGATCAACTCACTGCTGACCCAGGCGAACCTGGTGATTGCGAGGCGGATCGCCAGCGAAGGCGGAAAACTCATGGGCCTCCTTCTCAACGGCGGCCAGTTGAGCGCGCTCGGGCAGACAATTCAGATCCTTGGCCTGCGCAACACCGCCCGCATCCTCTCCGCCTTGCGACCCTCGCTGCCACCTGGGCCATCGCGCGAATCACTCGACCAACTACTGCAGTTCACCACCCTCACCCGCGCCAACCTCGGCGCCGCGGCGCCGCTGCTCACGCGCTTGACCGAACCGATCGCGGTCGACAAGCAGGTGGTCAATGCCTCCACCCCACCGCTCGAAGTCTTCGCGATCGCAGTCGCCGCGACCTTCACCCTCGCCTTCGTCACCGTCCTGCTCGTCGCCGGCTCGCTGGCGCTGGAGCGCGAGGAGAACGCCTTCCCCCGACTCACCCGCGGCCTTGTCTCCCGCTCGGCGCTACTGACCGAGAAGGTCGGGCTGGGCGTCGCGGTCGGGCTGGTGGTGACGCTGTTGATGCTGGCTGGCCTGGCGCTCTTCGTCCCCCTGCACTGGAGCCGTTTTGGCCTCTGGCTGGCGGCGATCGTCGCCGGGGGCGCCGCCCTTGGCGCGGCCGGGGCGGCGCTGGGAGCGGCTGCCCGCGAGGTCCGCGCCGTCTCGCTACTCGCCTTCATGGTGACCCTGCCGATCGCCTTCCTCTCGCTGATCCCCTCCGGCACGGTGGGCCCAGGCCTCTACGACGCGATCAAGCTCGTAACCGCGCTCTTCCCCTTCAAGCCCGCATTGCAGGCGATGACCGGCGCCCTCGACCCGGGCGGACCGAGCATCGCGGCCGCCCTCGGGCACCTGGCGATCCTGATTGCCGGCTACGGATTGCTGGCGCGCGTAGCGCTGCGTCGCTTCACGGCAACATAGGGGCGGCGGGGGCCTCCTCAAAGCCACCGCCGCCCCTGTTCGTGATCTGCCTACCAGCCTCGCTCGAGCGTCAGGCGACGCCGCTCCATTTTTTGCCTTCGAACCCTTCGCCCAGCGTCACTCCCATTTCCCCTTCGAATTTGGCTTCGCTTGCGCCGAAAAGCAGTTTGTCGGCGAATAAGCCTTTGTTGTTGGGCGTGAACACGTGTTCGACCTGTTCGGTTTCGAGCGACGGATCTTCCAGCACCAATTTGCCTTTGACCACCACTTCTTTGGGCAGTACACATTCTTCGCCCGAGAATTTCATCGTCATGAAGGGCGCTCCGGCAGTTTCCGGTTCGACCCTCAGATAGGTTTTCCCTTCGTGTAAGAACAGTTCCCCTTTGGTTGACGCTTCGACCGGTTCCGCCATTTTGCAAGGCACTTCTTTTTCACCGGATAAGATTCTGCAGTTGATGTCGATTAACCACTTCGAGCGCCAGACGCGGGGAAAGGAGATCTTGGAGTGGAATAAGAGCCGATCGCAGTGGATCACGATTCCGATTCCCGGAACCCTGAATAAGAGCTTCGGGTTGAGGTGCACCGTTAAGGCCAAGGGAACTTCGGTTCCTTCTTTGACTTCGGCGCCGCCGACTTTCCAGTTGGCCTGGGCCGAAGGCGAGCTGAACGCCGCCAGGCTGAGGGCGATGGCCAGGCAAATGCCGCCAACGCCGAGCTTCCTTCCTCTCTTGTACATCTCTATGTCCTCTCTTTTCGGTTACGGCTCGATGAGCTGAGGCGACGGTCGGTCGCCATGCTCAAGGGTCCAGCCTGCCAGCTGGACCAGTAGTACGCAAGTTTTTTTGAGTGGTGAGCGGGAGGACCCGCTCCGGCGCCTATGCCGACGGGAAGATGCGAGAAAGCGACTCGGTCCGGACGCGGGCCAACTCAGGATCGGTGACGTTGGCGAGCACGAAGGTGTCGAGACTCTCGTCGGGGCAGAGCAGCGCTCGCAGGCGCTCCAGTATCTGCGCCTCGCTCAGCTCGGGAAGGTCCCGCCCGCGCGCCGGTACGGCTGAGAGGGCGACCTCGGCGCCATCGAGCAGCAGGTTGCCGTGCCGGCTGACGTAGGCCGAGAGCTGCCGCGGCTCCTCGCCCTCCTCAATCCGGCAGTCGACCCCCTCCAGCGCTGTCGGCACGTAGTTCGGCTCGGTCGCGGAGATAACCCCGATTTGGGCGCTGGTCATGTAGATGACGTGGACCTGCACCTCGGTGCGAGGGCTGCGTTGCAGGGTGGCCGGGATGGCGCCGTACGGCGAGATGTGGGCGGAGTAGACGACGTCGAAGCCGGCCAGGCAGGCCGGGACGACGAGCACTGGCTGGTCGCTGAGCGCAAGCTTCCTGGAAAGGACCTGAGGGGCGGCGTTGGAGCCGTAGGCGAGCACCGGCGTCCGCTCCTCGCGGTCGATATCCACCTCAGCGGGGTCGAGCGTCCGGTGGCCGAGCTGGGCGAAGGGCTGACGCGGAGCTGCGTAGGGATAGCCCAGCGCGCGCTCGACGACATCGTTTCGCTCGTTCACCCTCCACACCCTTTCGCAATTCCGCAGCTAGGGTCAGGCGACCATGGTGGTTCTCTTCATCGGCGATGTCGTCGGCGGGCCAGGGCGGCGCGGGCTCGCGGCGGCGATGCCGGAACTGCGCGAGCGCTACGCGCCGGATCTGATCGTCGTCAACGGCGAGAACTCCGCCGGCGGGATGGGGATCACCGAGAAGACCGCTGCGGCTCTCTTTGACGCCGGCGCGGACGTGATCACCACCGGCAACCACGTCTACCGCCACCGCAGCGTCTACAGCTTCCTCAACAGCAGTGATCGCGTCGTGCGGCCGGCCAACTACCCCTACGCCAATCCCGGCCGCGGCTACACCGTGGTCGAGAGCGCCGGGCGGCGGGTCGGCGTGATTAACCTCAGCGGCATGATCGGCCTCAAGGTCGCTCGCTCGCCCTTCCACGAGGCTGACAACATCCTCGAGAAGATCGAGTGTGACTTTGCGATCGTCGACTTCCACGCCGAGGTGACCAGCGAGAAGGTGGCGATGGGCTGGCACCTCGACGGGCGGGTTGCGGCGGTGCTGGGAACTCACACCCACGTGCCGACGGCCGATGCGCGGGTGTTGCCGCAGGGGACTGCGTTTATTTCCGACGTCGGGATGACGGGATCGCGGACCAGTGTGCTTGGTGTGAAACCGGAGCTGATCCTCAAGTCGCTTATTACTCAGATGCCGGTTCAGTTTGAGACTGCGGAAGAGGACGTTTGGGTTATGGGGGCGGCGGTTGAGGTGAACGACCAGGGATTCGCCGACTCGATTACACCCGTGATGGTTCCTGCTCCTACTGGTTAAAACCGTGGCCGGGTAGGGGATCCGGCACCACTCCCCGCTCAACTTTTTCGGTGGAGAGTTTGCGGCTCGCCGTTGGCGAATTGCCGAAAAAGTACAAGCCGCGGGGAGCGGCGCCGGATCCCCTTTCCAGGGACGCCATTGCTACTAGGAGGAGTGGGTAAAACCACACTATGTACAGGTAGAACCAATGGTGCATTGTTAGCTGTATGCCGATTAGCAGGGCCGCACCCAGCGCGGCTACCTGGAAGAGCTTCTTGTCCTTGGGGCGGAAAGCGAAGAGCAGGGCGAGTGCGGCGACTGTGGCCAGGATGGCTATTCGTAGGGGTTCCAGGGTTGGGGTTTGGCCCCAGATGCTGAAAGGTGAATTTCTGCCCGCCTGGTAGGCGATTGTGCGGTCGTAGAAGGTGTGCAGGCTCGGGTCGATTGCGGGCCAGAGCATTACGGCTACCGTCGTTGCCACGAAAGCCAGAGCGAACCGCCATCGCTTCTGGCCGTAGGTGGCGAGCATTGGGACCAAGACGACGGGGGCGAACTTGGCGAAGGTGGCCAATGCTGCCATTACGCCTCGGGTCGCTGGTCTTGCCAGCGCAAGCAGGGTGGCGACTAGGAACATCGCGACGAGGGTGTCGTTTGAGTTCGACAACAGCGCAAAGGCTGTGTACGGGTAGGCGGCCCAGCCGAAGGCGAGGGTTGCGGCTAGCTTTTTCCCCTCCGGGCCGGGGCGGATTCGGCGGCCGAGGAAGATCAGTAGGGCGAAGGTGGCCAGGTCGAAGAAGACGGCTGCACCGTGAGCGGCTGGGAGGTCGTTCCAGGTGCCTGACCAAGACCAGATTCGCTCGAAGGGGACGTAGGCGTAGTAATTGACCGGGCCGTAGGTGTCGCCCTGGGAAACGTCTTCGGGGAAGTTGTCGTAGATCGGTTCGCCGTGCGAGACCCGGTCGGCTCCGACCACGCCCGCATAGCCAACGTCAATTGCGCCGGAGTCGGCCATGTTGAGTCCCACCCGGAAACCGATCAGGAAGAGGGCGGCAATGAGGAGCCAGGAGGCGGACCAGTAGGGCCGGATCCCCTCCCCTCCCCCGCGCAAGCCGATCCACAGGGCGCGGGCGAAAAGGTAGACGAGCGGGATGTACTGGAATGGGACCGAGACGCCGATTTCGGCGCGGTTGAAGAAGAAGTGGGAGGCGCCAAAGCCGAGCAGGGCAAGGAGGTCGAGGTTGGCGACCCGCCGGCGTCGATGGCGGCGCCAGTCGACCAGACCAAGCAGGAAAATCGCGCAGAGGGGCAGGAAGACGTACGGAGCATTGAGCTTGTGGCCGAAGGCGCCGGAGTAGCCGCGGGCCATTTTCCAGGCCACTTGGTACCCCGTCCAGGACTCCCGCACCCGGCCGCTGTTCGGATCGACGATGACCAGCGCAACCTCTTTGTCGTCGGCGAAATACGCGACCTCCCAGTTGCCGTCAACCTTGTTCGCACTGTGTGACAGCGCCCCGTTCTCCTCGCGCTCCTTGGCCACATCGGGATCGCGATTGGCGGCCGCGGCTGCTTGGACTTCCGTGATCTGGGCTGGTGCGGCAACCGCGGCGGGTGAGAAGGCAAGGGCAGCGGCGGTCAGGGGCGCCGCCAGCCACCTCATACGCCGAAGTGCTCGAGTACGGCCGGCGCCACGTCGCGCAGCGTCCACTGGCCGCGCTCGCTTGGGTCAGCCGGACCGCAGCCGACGAAGAGCAGCGGGCCGAGCGAGTCGCCGGCGTGCAGGGCGCCGTGACTGCCGCCGCCGGCGTGGGTGACGCCGCCCCAGTCGACCGCCTCGAAACCGGGTGCGAGCGAGAGGAGGAAGTCGCCAGCGTGGGGACTTCCCAGCGCCATCCAAACCCGGGCAAGCGGATCAGGGTAGGCGTCGCTGCGCAGCCTGCCGTTCTCGATGCTCGCCTCCACCACCTCCAGGTCACCCTCGACCTGCCAACGCCCGCCGCGCAGGTCGGTCAGCTCGCCGCCGGGCTTGAAGCGGAGCTGCCGCTCTCCCCTTTCGATCACGGCCGTCGCCCCAGCTACCGGCGTACTCGGCTCCTCCCGCCGCAGCGGCGCACCGTCGCCGTCCTCGAGCCGGCAGACCAGGTCGACGCCCTCGATTACGCCCAGCGCCTGCCGCACCGCCTCGGGGTCGGCGCGCTCCCCCTCGCCGGGCAAAAGGTAAACGTGCGCCGCCCGCCCAGTGGGACTGACCGCGAGCTGGGCGAGCTCCGGTCGCGACTCCGAGGGCTGCAGAACCGACCACTCGCGGGCGAGCAGTTCGGCTAGTGGAAGGCCGCGGTGGACCTCTGTCTGCGCGTGGTCGGCGAGCAGGATTACCGCGTAGCGCTCGAGGAAGTCGTCGATGCCCCCGGCCGCCTCGACGACTTTGCCGAAGCAATGGTCGGCCTTGGCGATCGACTCGACGCTCGCCTCCGGTCCGTGCCGGTGCGAATAGTTGTCATTGTCGGGAAGCGAAAGGAGGAGGAAGTCAAAACCGTCGTCGGTGACCAGCTCCGCCGCGCAGCAGGCCGAGTAGCCATCGCGGCTGCCAGGGATCGAGGTCGCCTTGCAGGGGACTTCGCGGCTGGCGTAGAGATCGCCGTAAAAGAGCTCCGCCGGGCCCCAGGTGTGATGGCGAAACTTGAGCCGCGTCGCATCGACGGCGCGGCGCAGCAACCCCTCGAGTGAGACCTGGTGGCGGTGGCGCCCCCGGTAGATCAGGAAGGGCGTGCAGGCGGTGCGCAGGCCGGCGTCGTCGAGCTGCTCGAAGGCCGTCTCGATCCCCGGATTCAAATGGGCCAGGTTCATGTTGTAGACGAGGTCGTAGAGGGTGCGGAAGACGCCGAAGGCGCGGCTCGCCTCCAGCGACGAGCCGTATTCGACGTAGCGCCGCTCGAGCCGGTGATACCAATTCATGCCGCTGATCCAGTGCTCGTCACCGCCCACCCCGGTCACCATCTCGGCCGAGGCGACTGGGGTGACGGAGGGGAAGCTGGAGACGCAGTCAGGGACCAGCACCCCGCGCTCGATCAACTCGCCGAAAGTGGGCGCCCTTCCTTCGTCGACGGCCCGCAGGAGCATGTCGGTGCGCAACGAGTCAACGTAGGTAAGGATCAGCTTCTTGGCAGGCATCCCGCCATCATGCCGGAGGAGCTCCTTTGCTCCGGCGACCAGAGACCGGCTTAAGCCCCGTCCCGGTAGGGGTGGAACGTCTTGTACTTTTTCGTCGTCCACCTTGAGGCGGCAGCGACATTCGCTGCACCGAAAAAGTTAAGTGGAACCCCTACCGGGACGGGGCTTAACGCAGCACTCGCAGGCCGGCGTGCTTGCGCTGGGCCCGGCGGCGACGCGAGATGCCGAGCCAGGCGAGCGCCGCTACGACGAGCAGCGTGGCGGGTGAGATCAGGATCGCGACCGCGACAACGACGAGCGCCGCGAGCGAGACGAGGAAGGCAAGCGCTCCGCCGCCGCTGCCCTCGCGGCGACCGGCGCCGCTGACGATGTCGCTGACGATGAGGCAGGCGACGACCGCGCCGAGCAGGCAGAAGAAGGCGCCGGCAAGCGAGTTGACGTCGGCGCTTCCCGAGAGCAGGAAGCCGATGACGAGGGCGATCACGCCGGCCAGGATCGTCATCCGGCCGCGCGCCGAGCCATGCGTGCCGGTGGTGCCGGCGAGCATCCCGATCGCGATGCCGATGCCGAGCTCAAGGCAGATGCCGGAGAAAGATCCCACGCCGAAAACCTAACTCCCCCGGCGGGTCGGTGCCGATCCGCCACACTATCCGCATGCCCGAGCCGCCCCATCGGCGTCGCGCCCACGCGCGCAGCAGTGACCTGGAGCGCTACGCCGGCCTGTTCGCCGAGCGAACCCAGGTCATGCGCTCCTCGGCGATGCGAGACCTGATGGCGGTTACCGCCCGCCCCGACGTGATCTCCCTCGCCGGCGGTCTGCCCGACACCTCGACCTTTCCGCCCAAGGCCTTCGCCGCCCAGATGACGCGGATCGCCCAGGAGTCGGCGGCCGAGGCGCTCCAGTACGGGCCAACCGAGGGCTTCGGCGAGACCGTCGACTGCATCGTCGAGGTGATGGGGGCCGAGGGGATGCTTCCCGACCCCGAGGACGTGATCGTCACCACCGGCGGCCAGCAGGCGATCGATCTGATCTGCAAGGCCCTGGTTAACCCCGGCGACGCGGTGATATGCGAGGCCCCGACCTACCCCGGCGCGATTCCGGTCTTCTGCAGCTACGAGGCCGAGACGATCCAGATCGAGTGCGACGGCGAGGGGATGCGGATCAACGAGCTGGAAGCGGCGCTGCAGCGCCTCGACCAGGAAGGGCGCCGACCCAAGTTCGTCTACTCGGTGCCGACCTTCCAGAACCCAGCCGGGGTGACGATGTCGCTTGAGCGGCGGCGGCGGCTGGTCGAGCTGGCGCGCGTCCGCGAATTGCTTGTGGTCGAGGACAACCCCTACGGCTTGCTGCGCTTCGGCGGCGAGCCGCTGCCGCCGCTCTACCAGCTCGACGGCGGCGACTTCGTGATCTACATCGGCACCTTTTCGAAGATCCTCTCCCCCGGCATCCGCCTCGGCTGGGCGGTGACGCCGCCGCCGGTGATGGAGAAGGTGGTGCTCGGCAAGCAGGCGGCCGACCTCTGCACCTCGACCCTGACCCAGTACTTCGTGCGTGAGTACTTCGCCGAAGGCAGCTGGCGTCAGTACATCGAGAGCCTGATTGAGATCTACCGCGGTCGTCGCGACGCGATGGTCGCGGCGCTCGAGCGCTACTTCCCAACGCAGGCGACCTGGACCGAGCCCGACGGCGGCCTCTTTATCTGGGCGACCCTGCCGTCCTATATCGACACCGGTGACCTGCTGGCGAAGGCGCTGCGCGAGAAGGTCGCCTTCGTACCCGGCCAAGCCGCCTACGTCGACGGGCGCGGGCGCAACTCGATGCGGCTCAACTTCTCGGCCGGCGGCGAGGATGAAATCCGCGAGGGCATCCGCCGCATCGGCAAGACGATCGCCGAGCAGGTCGAGCTCTACAGCGCGCTGACCGGTGAGGACGCGGCGGCATCGGCGCCTCCGAAGCCGCCGGAATCGAGCGAGGCGGAGAACGTGGTCCCGTTTCGTAAGACCGGCGAGGGTGCCGCGTGAAGGTCGCGGTGTTGAAAGGCGGCCGTTCGCTCGAGCGGGGCGTCTCGCTGCGCTCGGGGGCGCGGGTCGAAGACGCGCTGGGGCGGCTCGGCCACGAGGTACTGCCACTCGAAGCCGACGGGGACCTGGTCAAGCGGCTGATCGCAGCTGAACCAGACGTCGCTTTTATCGCCATGCACGGCATGGGCGGTGAGGACGGCACTACCCAGGAGCTGCTCGAAATCCTCGGCATCCCCTTCACCGGGCCCGGCGTCGCCGCCTGCGCGCGCTGCATCGACAAGGTGATGGCCAAGCACGAGCTGCGCTCGGCCGCGATCCCGACGCCCGACTGGTTCGCCTTCAACGAGACTGCCTTCCGCGAGCTCGGCGCCGCCGAGGCGCTCGGCGGCCTCGAGGATCGGCTTGGCTTCCCGCTCGTGGTCAAGCCGAGCCGCGGCGGCTCGGCTCTGGGCGTGAAGTTCGCCGAGAACTGGTTCGACGTACCCGAGGCGCTGATCTCGGCCTTCAGCTACGACGACCGGGTCCTGCTCGAGCGCTTCGTCGACGGCCGCGAGCTGGCGGTCAGCGTGCTCGGCGGGGAGCCGCTGCCGATCGTCGAGGCGATCCCAAACTCGGGCGACAGCTACGACTTCGAAGCTCGCTACGAGATCGGGCGCACCTCTTTTGTCTGTCCGGCCGAGCTCGGGACCGAGGAGGCGGGCGCCGTGACCGCAACGGCGCTGGCCGCTTACGAGGCGCTCGGCTGCTCGGGCTTCTCGCGCGTCGACCTGATCCTCGGCACCGATGGGCCGCAGGTGCTCGAGGTCAACGCGATCCCCGGTCTCACCGACACCAGCCTCCTCCCCCAGGCCGCCGAGGCGGCGGGGCTGTCATTCGAGCAGCTGGTCGAGCGGATCCTCGACCTGGCGCTGACACCGGCTAACGCCTAAGAGTCCTCGCCCTGCGCGAAGTCGTCGGGAGTGACCTCATCGAGGAACTCTTTAAATTTGTCGACGACCTCCTCGGTGTCCTCGACGTCGTGCTCGAACTCGATCGCCGACTCCTCGATCACGTCCTCGTCGGCGAAAATTGGGGCCGAGACGCGGACCGCGAGGGCGAGGGCATCGGAGGGACGCGAGTCGATCTCCATCTCGGTGCCGTTGATCGAGACCGTGATCGAGGCGTAGAAGGTGTTGTCGCGCAGCTCCGTCACCGAGACCCGCTCGCATTTGGCGTCGAGTTGCTCGAGCAGGTCGGAGAGCAGGTCGTGGGTCATCGGCCGCGGCGTCGATGCTCCCTGCAGCTTCATCAAGATCGCCGCCGCCTCCGGATGCCCGATCCAGATCGGCAGGAACTTGTTGCTGTCAACGGTCTTCAGCAAGACGATCGGCTGCTTGCCGACCATGTCAAAGCTGACACCGTAGATCTGCATCTGTTGCACGAGTGGGCGATCCTGGATTCGAACCAGGGACCTCGTCCTTATCAGAGACGCGCTCTAACCAACTGAGCTAATCGCCCGCAG
>Ga0157302_10000062_pt1 | contig 16628 bp, 13 predicted proteins | sample NitcycUS103311B2_FD_108381 | JGI IMG/M metagenome (GOLD analysis project Ga0157302, IMG submission 108381) | Soil microbial communities from Arlington Agricultural Research Station in Wisconsin, USA - Nitrogen cycling UWRJ-S103-311B-2 | ecosystem: Environmental > Terrestrial > Soil >... | reverse complement strand
GTGCCGTCGCGCACCGAGACGTACGGTCTAGTCATCGGCGAGGCGTTGGCTCGTGGTATCCCAGCCGTGGTACCGGCAGGTACCGGCGCCGTTGAAGCCCTCCATCAGGGGATGACATCGCATAGCGATGCGGTGCCCGGCACGACAGTTCCGCCCGCCGATCCCCAGAGCCTTGCGGCATTGTTGCGCAGTTGGCTTACCGACGCGCCGCTGCGGCACGCGTGGCGTCAGGCAGCACTCGCTCAGCGAGATACGCTGCCCGGATGGCAGCAGACGGCAGCGGCGGTGCTGGCCTATCTGGAACGACTACAGCACCCGCTGTCGATTCAGGCTGGCTCGCCGCCCGGGTTGCCGCCGACAGCGCCGCCCGCGCCACCACCCTGAGCACCCTGCTCCCCGAGCTGAGCAACTACTTGATCGAAGTGGCTGATCATGAAGGCATTCTCGAGATCATTGATCTTGGTGCCGGAACGGGTGCCAACCAGCGTTGGCTAGCACCTCGGCTTCCTTTTCGACAGCGCTGGATCCATCTTGATCATGACCCAATAATCAGTCGATTGCAGCCGCTGCCCAATCAGACGATGATCATCGATGGCAGCGTCGACTCCCTCGCGCTACTGCTGGCCGGCCGCAAGGGCGGTCGATGGCTCGTCAGCTGTTCCGCCCTTCTGGACGTTCTGACAACGGCGCAGCTCGACGCAGTATGCCGGGCGTTGATCGATAACCAGGTGCCTGCGTTGTTCAGCCTGACCGTCACCGGAACGCTCCGCGTAGTCCCATCCGATCCAGCTGATCAAATTCTGCTGGAGGCGTTCAATGATCATCAAAGGCGAGGTGGTCGGGCCGGACCAGAGGCGACCTCATCGACTATCACCACGTTGCGGACTGCGGGTTTCACGGTGCACTGCCAAGAGACTCCGTGGCGGTTGACTGCTGCCAGCAGTCAGGCGTTTGTTGAGCAGGTACTCCGGGAGCGGCTCGATGCCGCTGTTGCGCAAGTCCCTGGCCTCGCACCCACTGCGGCTGCTTGGCTTGGCTTACGTACTGCCCAGCTCGCTCTTGGAGTCTTGCGGATGAATCTGGGGCATATTGACATTTTGGCCCTGCCGGGCGGGGACATCTTGGCCTTGCCGGGCGGCCTGTAGTCCGGTTCTGGGAGCCGCGAAATCAAAGACGGTGCAGATGTCACGGCCGAGGCTGAACCGGCGTACCGATGCGGTCATGGCGTCCCCGATCAGGTCGGCGCCTGCGAACCGTACGCCCGGAATGCCATCTCCCACCAAGATCGGAGCGGTTGTCAGATAAAGCCGATCGAGTACGCCAGCGGACAGGAAGTCTGACACGGTACGACCGCCGCCCTCGACGAGCACCCGACCGAGTTCGCGCTCTCGCAGCATGTCCAGCAGTGCCTGCGGCTCAAACCGTCCGTTTGGGGCAGCCAGGGAGACCACTTCAACATGCGGCGCGAGACCCGCTTGGGAATCAAAGCTGGCAGTGACGCACCACAACGTCTTGGCGCTGCCATCGGTCAGCACCCGAGCAGCCCTCGGAATCCGGCCCGCCGGATCGATGATCACCCGAACCGGAGATGGACCAGGCACTGCACGCGTGGTGAGTTGAGGATTGTCGGCCGTGACGGTCTGGGCACCGACAATTACAGCGTCCACGAGTGCGCGTAGCCGGTGTAGGTGCTCCCGGTCTTCTTCGCCAGAGACGTAATTCGCATCACCGGTTCGGGAGGCAATGAAGCCGTCGACGCTCTGCGCCAGCTGAGCGATGGTGATCAACGGCCCGGCAGCAACCAGTGGTCCGTACCGGTCGAGCAGCTCCGCTTCCCGGCCGGCGGCAGCGCGGTGGGGTATCCGCCCGTGCAGCAGCTCACTCCACACATCGGGCAGCTCGCGGGTGTTGTCGTGACCCATCCGGTCCTGTTTCGTTGCCAGATAGAAGGCGTTCTCGGCGTGCTCGGTCACCAGCAGCGGAAGCCTCGCAGCCACCTCGATGCCAAGATCATTGAGGCGAGCGCTTTTCTCCGGATTCGCTGAGAGCAGCCGAATCCGCCGCACTCCAAGATCACGAAGTATCGCGGCGGCCACGTCGTAATCGCGCGCATCGACTGGCAGACCCAGCCGGAGGTTCGCATCAACCGTGTCCAGTCCCGCGTCCTGCAACGCGTACGCGTGCAGCTTGGCGTGCAGGCCGATACCGCGGCCCTCATGTCCGCGAAGGTAGATGACGACGCCGAGGCCTTCGCGCGCGATCTCCTGCATCGCAGCGTCCAGTTGCTCGCCGCAGTCGCACCGCCAAGATCCGAGGGCGTCGCCGGTAAGGCACTCGGAGTGGACCCGAACCAGGGGAACATGGCCGTTCCTGCCGTCGCCGTCCAAGTCGCCCAGAACCAGTGCCACGTGCTCTCGGCCAGGTTCTACGGCATACCCGTGGAGCTGGAACGTCCCGTGTGCCGTCGGCAGCACGGTGGACACCACTTTCTGCACTCGTTCTGGTTCGCTCATCCCGCTACCTTTCCATAGAGGGCAAACCTTCCCTACCCTCAAGACCGCGGTAGCAGTCGAATCAGCACCGCAGGTCGGCGGTTATTGCGAACCTTCGTGCGGGAATTCACCCAACGCAATCACCTCCGGATTGATGCTCTTCCGGCATCTGCGTTGCGCCAACTACCGGCGACGCCGACAACTAGTGAGTCGGCGGCGCCCAATGAGCCCGAAGGCTCTGGCGATGTCACAGTCGCTCGCCGCCCAGGGCGCCTCCCGCGTACCCTCTGACCGGGAGGCAGTGCATGGGTGGCGTCGAGCGAGACAAAACCGTCGACGAGTTGTTGAAGGCTCGTGCGGCCTACGATCGCCGCGACTGGGCGGATGCTTTGAGCCGCCTGCGCGGCATGGGCAACCTAGGAGCCGACGACACTCTCGCCCTCGCGACTGCTGCATATCTGACCGGCAATCTCGACGAGGCCGTACGAGTCCTGCAAAGCGGATACCAAGACATGATCAGCAATGGCAACTCACTCGGGGCCGTCCGCTTCGCCTTCTGGCTCGCTTTGATCTTGAATGTTCGAGGTGATGTGGCCGTCGGAGGCGGCTGGGTCGCCCGCGCCCAGCGGCTCCTGGAAAACCAGCCCCCGGACCTCCCGGAGCAGGCATACATTCTTGCCCACGAGTTCTTTCGGCATCTCGCTCACGAGGACCTTGCTCCGGCAGATGAGACGGCCGCCCGCGTCGTGGAGATGGCGCGCCACTCCGCCAATCACGATCTTGTTGCTCTGGGTTTGATGTGCCAGGGCCGGGTCAGGATCTATGCCGACCAGGTTCAGCAAGGGCTGGCGCTGCTCGATGAGGCGATGGTCGGCATCTCGGCTGGAGAGGTTTCACCTATCATCGCCGGCCTTGTCTACTGTTCAATGATCGAGGCCTGTCAGGAGGTTTCGGACTTCGCACGCGCCGCGTCATGGACCAGCGCATTGACCCGATGGTGCGACACGCAGCCTGGCCTCGTCCCTTACACCGGCCAATGCTCGCTGCATCGCGGCCAGATCATGCGCCTACATGGCGCCTACGATGAGGCACTTGCTGAGTATGCGCTTGCCCAGCGTCGGTATCAGCTGGAAGGTTCGACCGCACCAGCCGCACTTGCGCTTACCGAACAGGGCGACGTGCTCCGCATCCGAGGCAAGCTCGATGAGGCGGAGGCGTCCTACCGGCAGGCCGCCGAGCTCGGCCACGAGCCGCAGCCCGGCCTGGCTTTGTCCTGGCTCGCCCGCGGACGCACCGCGGCTGCGGTCTCTGCAACGCGCCGGTTGCTCGCAGAGGCGCACGGGCCGGTGCGCCGATCCTGGATACTGCCCGCCGGTGTGCAGATCATGCTCGCGGCGGGACTCCTCGAAGGTGCCAGTCGCTATGCCGACGAGCTATCTGAAATCGCCGCAGCATTCGGAAATCCAACAGTCCGGGCTATGGCGGCGTACGCGGCCGCCAACGTTTCGCTGGCCGCTGGGAACGTCGAGGATGCGCTTGGCCGCGCCAGGGAGTCGAGCCGGCTCTGGAGCGAGATCGGGTCACCGTACGAGGCGGCGCGGGCCCGGGTGCTCGTCGCCCGTGCGCTACGGGAACTAGGTGATCACGATTCGGCAGCTGCGGAGCTTGCCGTTGCTCGCCGCGTCTTTGTCGAGGTGGCTGCCGCACCGGCAGCCGACGATGTTGATCGACTACTGGGTCGGCCGCGCCCGGGTGGCCTCACCAAGCGCGAGGTCGAGGTGCTGCGGCTGGTGGCGGAGGGTCGGAGCAACCACGATATTGCCAATGCCCTGGTGCTGAGCCCAAAGACGGTGGAACGCCATCTCAGCAACATCTTCACGAAGTTGGATGTGCCGTCTCGGACGGCCGCGGCGGCGTACGCCCATGAGCACGGGTTGATGTCCTGACGCCGCGGATCAGCGCTGACGGATGCCTAGATGACCCCGGCCCTGGCTACAGCCGGGAGGCGTGTCGTTGCCACTAATGACGAAATCGTCGCAGGTGAGAAATCGGCCATTGAACTTGCCGAGCCCAAATGACGCGATGGCCACCATCCCGACGATTGCCGCAGCGAGGATCCGGCGGCGGTTGGGGATCTGTTCGTATCCCGCAATCGTCACCCGCAGCAGCAGCGCAGCGAGGAAAGGTGCTCCCGCAAGCGTGAGCACTATCGCTAGGTAGAACAGTGCCCGCGACCACGTCCTGATCCCCATCTCGGGCAGCACAATCGCGAGCAGCAGCCAAAGGGACGGAAGCAGGAGCGCCAACCGCCGTGGCCACGACACCCGAGTGCGTCCTCCAGCCGTGAGGCTCACCAGAAAGACCGCAGTGGATGCCGCCCAGAGTGCCAGGAGCTGCTGGAAAAAGATGACCCCGTATGCGCCCAAGTCGAACGCCGGCCACCAGACAACGAGGGCTGCGGCAACTACGGCCACCGATGTTGCTTGCATTGTCCGATCAGCGTTGGCCTCAGGTCCGCGCTGCTATTGGCTGGTCCTGTCTCCGGGTCTGTTCCCATGTGAGAAGCCCGTCATGACGGCACCCACGGCTCCTGCCAGCCGCCGCACTCCGCAGTCAGGCTTTCGGCAGCCGTTGGTCCCCACGAGCCAGGGCTGTAGGAGTCCACATCTGGTGGTGTGTCGAGCAGCGGCTGCATGATCCGCCAGGTCTCTTCGACCCCGTCCTGCCGGGTGAATCGAGTGGCCTGGCCCAGCATCGCAGCGCGTAGCAACACCTCGTACGGCGTCGGCCCTTCGCCGCCCTCCTCGGCAAATGTCATGTCTAAGGTGATGGACTCCGGTTGCATGCTTTCCGCGCGCCGAGCCTCGAGGACGATGCGGAGACCAGTCGAAGGATCCAGCCTCACCACGAGATGATCCGGCTGCGCAGCACGATCGCCCCAGCGACCAAAGCCCAGCCGTGGAGGTTCTTCGAAGATGAGCCGTACCTCGGTCTGCGTTACCGGCATGCGCTTGCCTGCGCGGATGAAGAACGGAACGCCGGACCAGCGCCAGTTGTCGATCTCTAACCGCAATGCAGCGTAGGTCTCTGTAGTTGATTCGGGTGCGACCCCGTCGATGCTCCGGTAACCCACGTACTGCCCGCGGACGTACGCTGCCGGATCGGCCGAAAGCGTGGCCTTGAAGAGTGCGACCTTCGCGTTGCTCAGGGTTGCCGGATCACGGCCTGCGGGCGGCTCCATAGCTATAGCCGCTACGACCTGCATCAGGTGGTTCACCACCACGTCACGTAGCGCGCCGACCGGGTCATAGAAGTGGCCCCGATCCTCCACACCGAAGGCTTCCGCCATGGTGATCTGCACACACTTGACGTAATTGCGGTTCCAGACCGGTTCGAGCATGGTGTTGGCGAAGCGTAAGTACAGGATTTCCTCGAGCCCCATCTTCCCGAGGTAGTGATCAATCCGGTACAGCTGCGACTCATCGATGTACTGGTGGAGTTCGTCGGCCAAGGCCCGAGCCGAGGCAAGATCGTGGCCGAAGGGTTTCTCTACGACAACGCGTCCGGTTTTGGTGAGGCCCGCCTCGGCGAGTCCTTTGACCGCGGTTGCGAACAGGAACGGCGGAATCTCCAGGTAGAACACCGGACATTTGGTGCCGCTGATCGCCTCGCCGACACGGTGGTAAGTCGCCGGATCTGCAAAATCGCCTGACACATAAGACAGTCGTGCAGCAAACCGCTTGAACACGTCTTCGTCAAGCTGCTCTCCAGTCGCAATGATCGACTCGCGAGCCCGTTCCACCAGTTGATCAACAGTCCAGTCGTCGACCGCTACGCCGACAATCGGGCAATTCAGCAGGTCTCGCTTCTCGAGTCGGTAAAGCGAGCGGAATGTCATGACCTTGGCCAAGTCGCCGGTGATGCCGAAGATCACGAACACATCGGCTTCCTGCTCTCCGGACCCTGCCGGACCCTCACGTCCTACCATCTGCCGGCCTCCTGATCATGCCGCAGCAACCAACACCTCGGACCTGAGACAGCCCCGGTTGTCTCCGCACCTACACCACGCTAGGAAGCAGGGCGGGGCCTGTCCTCACCCCGCGGGGGTGAAGCTGGCGAGCCCGGCGGCACTGCCGTAGAAATCGTCCAACCCTCGATGTAGGCACACATCACCCCATGCGGGTGATGCCGCGGGTCGGTGCCTCGGCCAGGCTCGGTGTGTCATGATCGCGACAGCTACCGCACTTACGGCAATCGTGTTTGTGAACCCGGTGCCGTGGGCGCGCGCGCAAATGGCCTTCACCCTGGGGTTCCACATCATCTTGGTGCCGCTCGGGGTTTCCTGGGCGTTCATGACCTTGATCGCCAACTACCGCGGCATCCGGCACAACGACCGCGACGCCTTGGTTCTGGCACAGCGGTGGTCGAAGTTTATGGCCGTGACCTTCGCGGTGGGCGCGGTTACCGGCACTGTACTGACGTTTGAGTTTGGGTTGCTCTGGCCGCGGTTCATGGGGCGGTGGGGCGAGGCCTTCGGCGTGCCGTTCGGCTTCGAGGGCCTGTTCTTTTTCACCGAGGCGATCTTCATCGCGATCTACATCTTCGGATGGCGACGGCTCAAGCCCTGGGCACACTTCTGGACCGGCGTACCGATCGTCCTTGCCGGGATCTTTGGCAGCATCTCGGTGGTCGCCGCGAACGCCTGGATGAATGCGCCGTCTGGCTTCACGCTGGACTCCAATGGGAACGTGATCACCGTCAGTCCGATCCAAGTGATCTTCAACGATTCGATGCCGTGGCAGGCGGCTCATATGGTCGTCGCCGCCTACTTGGTGGGCGGATTTTTGATCGCCTCGGTGTATGCCGTGGGGATGCTGCAAGGTCGGCGCGACCGCTACCACTATTTGGGATTTGTGATCGCGTTCACCGTCGGAGCCGTTGCGGCGCCGATCCAGATTGGCATTGGCGACGGCTTGGCCCGATGGGTCTATCAGAACCAGCCGGTCAAGTTCGCCGCTATCGAGCTGGTGCCGACCACCAGCAGCGACGTCCCGGAGACTCTATTAGGTCATCTCAATGAGGACGACACTGTCACCGGCGGTGTCCCCATTCCAGGTTTGGCGTCGTGGCTGTCTAATCCGAGCACGGGCAAAGCCACAGTCGTAAAAGGCCTGAACTCCGTACCACCCGACCAAGAGCCGACCATCCGGCAGACCAATCTCGTCCATTTGTGCTGGGACATCATGGTTGGCCTGGGGACGGCGTTGTTCTTGCTGGCAGTGTGGTACGCGCTGTCCTGGATCTTTCGTCGGCGCATGCCGCAGACCAAGTGGTTTCTTCGGGCGGCAGCCGTGGCTGGGCCGGCTGCGGTGATCACCTTGGAGGCCGGCTGGGTGGTGACCGAGGTCGGCCGTCAGCCGTGGATCGTCTACAACCTGATGAAGGTCGAGGATGCCGTCACCGCGAACACTGGGGTATGGATCACATTCTTTGCCGTCGTGATCTTGTACGCCCTGGTCGGCGCTACCACGATCTTGGTGCTACGCGCCATGGGCAGACGCTTGCGCAGAGCCGGCGGCTTCACTGATCAGGACACCCCGTACGGTCCAAGCGTGCTCGCCGAAGAGGTGTCCGCCGGGGCAGGGGAGACGGTCCGGTGAGTACCGCGGTAGCTGGAGTACTGCTGCTCGCCGTGGTCGCGTATGCGATCTTCGGAGGTGCCGACTTTGGGGCTGGCTTTTGGGATTTGATCGCCGGCGGGCCGGAGCGAGGCGAGCATCCGCGTGACATGATCGAGCATTCCATCGGGCCGGTGTGGGAGGCCAACCACGTCTGGTTGATCTTCATCTTCGTGATCTTGTGGACCTCATTCCCGGAGGCGTACGCATCGATCACGTTGACCCTCTTCGTGCCCTTGACCATCGCTGCCCTGGGGATTGTGTTGCGCGGCGCGAGCTTCGCGTTCCGGAAGTCGGTTGTCGGGCTGCGTTACCGTCGGATTTTCGGCGCCGCGTTTGCCGCGTCCTCGGTGCTGGTGCCCTACTGCATGGGAGCGATTGCTGGTGGCATTGCCTCCGGTCGGGTACCCGCCGGCGGTCAGGCCGGTGATCCGGTGCACAGCTGGATCAACCCGACCTCGATCGTTGCCGGCGTCTTGGCGGTGGCAGCCGTGGCGTACCTCGCCGCGGTCTATCTGGTCTGGGATGCGCGCCGTCTTGCCGACAGCGATATGACCGGCTATTTCCGGCGCCGGGCCATTGTCGCGGGTGCTGTGGTAGGCGTCATCGGTTTCATCGGCATCTTCGTGTTGCGTGCTGACGCCCGCTATCTCTTCGACGGTCTTGCTTCGCGAGGGCTGCCGCTGGTCATTCTCTCTGTGGTCTGTGGGCTCGCTGCCCTGGTTCTGTTGGTACGCCACGCTGCTCGCGGCGCACGCCTGCTCGCGGTAGTCGCCGTCGCCGGCATCATTCTCGGCTGGGGTGTGGCGCAGTGGCCGTACGTCTTGCCGACGAATCTGACTTTCTCGGCAGCGGCGGCCCCGACAGGCACGCTCGCCGCCGTGCTGGTGGTAGTTGTGCTCGCGGCGTTGATCGTGGTCCCGGGCTTCCTGCTGCTCTTTGTCCTTGATCAGCGGGGTCTCCTTCCTGAGGAAGGCGTGGACGACGAAGCGGCTGTCGATCGCCCCACAGCCTGATCCCCCTCGCTTTAGCTCTTACCGGCAACATCCCACGCAGCGTGGGATGTTCGCGCTGTACATGGCGTGCATGCCATGCACAGCGTGAGGGATCTGGGTACAGCTTCGACCGAGCGCGGTCATCCGGGAGGCGTACGCCGGCGTGAGGGCCCCAGGGTCTCCTCGATCTCGGGTCCGGCTGGCCGCACGCCACAATGTCTTGTCAACGGGGTAATCAACCTTTGCCGGCAACTTCGCGTAGTTCCTGACACTTAGCGTTAGATGGAATCACCGCGACGTGTCAGGAACTAACGCGAAGTGCAGACATTGAATGACGATCATGTCGGACGCAGCTGGAATCATCGGCCACGGCAGCCCGGGTGACTACGCGCTGTCGCCTGTCGAGCATGCTGAACAACTGAAAACCACCGCGCCCAAGCTCGCCGCCCTACTGACTAGCAGCGGCCCGCTGGAGCTGGCGCGGCAGTATACGGAGGCCGACACTGAAGCGCATGTCGCAGAGCGAACGTTCAAGCGATGGGTAATCCGAGCCAATTGGGCCGTCCTCGCTACGGCGACGGTGAGCGCGCTATTGATGGCTGTGGCATTGCTGGGGGACGGCTTGGGCGGATTGACGAAGACAATTCTCATCGTGCTCGCTCTTCTTGGTGTCACAGCCGGCGGGATCGCGTCGATGTCGCTGTTTCGGGTCAAGGAGGGCCGGCTACTTGAAGACTGGATGACGGCGCGGGCACGGGCCGAGACCAAGCGGTTGTCCTACTTCAGTACGCTCGTGAACTCCTCGGTAGATCCGCCGGATCCCCAGCTGGATCTGCTTAAGCTGGAGTACTTTCGCCGCTATCAGCTAGATCTTCAGCTCGCCTACTACAAAACTCGCCGGTCGGGCCACCGCAAGTCGGCCGAACGGACCCTAAACATATCGGCCGGATCTGTTCTCGTGGCGGCCATTGCCTCCGGTGCGGCTGGCGTACTTGGTGCGCTGCAGAGCGAATGGGCTGCGCTTGGTTCGCTTGCGGTGTTCGGCGCCGCGCTCCAAGCGTTCGCCGCCGCCCGGGAAGCCATCCACCAAGATCGACGGAACGCTGAGCGCTATGACAACAGCGCGCAGGCACTGCAGGGTTTACGTGAGCGGCTCGACGACGTACGGCAGGGCATTGCCGCCGGATCTACCTCGGTGCTCGGTGAGTACGTCGGAGCGGTGCAGGACCAGCTATCGCTCGAGCATCGGCAATGGTTGGAGGGAGCCGAGAATATGCAAGCTGCCGTGGCGCGGTTGGAGAAAGCGCTCAGCAGCGGAGCCTCGGGGAAAGCCGCCGCCTCCGGCGAAGAAGGTGCCGACCATTAGGGGATGGCACGAAGGCTGACCAGCCGTCCGCCGCCGCGGCTATGGCGGTGGACCGGGCCTATCCACCTCATTGCTTGTTATTGCTCATTGCTTGCTCAGCCAGGCCTTGTACGCCCTTGGCTTGTCGGTCAGCACCTTCTCGGCGCCCGCCGATCTCGCCTTTGCCCATGCCTGTTCTTCATTCACAGTCCAGACAACGACGACGAGACCAGCCTTCTTCAGCTCGGTTATGTAGTCCTTCGTCGCAACGTCGTGGTTGACCGCAACACCCCACAACTTCTCGTGAACCAGTTGGCTTGCGGGAACCTGCTCGCTGACGAAGAGCAGCCGACGAAGATCGGGCGCCAGTTTTCTGATCTGCGCCAGCCGGCCTAGGTCGGTCGAGGTGACGACGGTACGGTCACTCAGCCCGTTGTTGCGGATGCCATCGATGAACTCCTGGTTTTGCGCAGCGTTCTGATCAACCTTGACCTCGACGTACACCCATGAGCTGTAGCTCGCCAGGCCCGCCATCACACTTGCGTAGGTCGCAAGCGGATACGATTTCCCATTCTTTGTGAATGAGCGGCAGTGCTTGTTGAGCTCTTTATATGTTGTCTTAGACACTTCGTAAGGCGCGTCGCACCGTACTCCCTGGGTTGCCGCGTCGTCGTGGACAATCACCGCATGGTTGTCGCTAGTCCAGCGCACGTCGGTTTCCACCGCGAAGCCGTCATCGGCTGCCGAGGTGAGCGATTCGAACGTCTCCAACGGGTACTTCTCGTCGCCGCCGCGGTGGGCGAGGATGTCCGAACCGGTCTCAGCCGCTGAGGTCTTCGACGGACTCTTGGACGGAACGGTGCTGACGGCAGCCGGACTAGGGGCGGATGCGGAGCTGCCCTGGCCGCTCGTCGTAGGGCCTTGGCCAAGATTGCGCGTGACGTACCACCCAACGACGGCAATTGCCAGCAGCAAAACGATCGAAGTAGCGACGACCACCAACATGCCCATTCGTCTTCGGACTGTTCCGCTTCGGATTGGCGCTCGATCGCCTCCGGGTGCGGCAGGCGCGGACGGCCGCACCCACTCCTCGCTCGTTCCGGCCGCGGCCGGGGATTCGACCGGAGGTACCTGAGATGCGGGAGGTGTTGTCCCAGGCGGTCGGACTGCTACTTCGGGCTCGGATATCGACGGCTCGGCTCGCGCGCCGCGAGCGTCGTCAAACGTGTGGTGCAGCACCCGCACGAGTCGACGAGTATCAAAGCTGACCGGGTTTATTTCCACCCCCTGTCGCCGGGTCAGGGCTGCCAGCTCCTTCGGCAATTGCTGAGGTGTCGGCATCTTGGCGTTGTCGACGAGGATAGGAATGACTCGAACGTCGTCTCGGGTGAGCGCCGTCTCAACCTCGAGCCGAACAAAGTCCTCGGGATCATCGATGCGTCTCGCTCCGCTGGCATCGGTAACCGTGAGCCACTGCGGCCCGATTAGGGCGAGTAACACCTCGCAGGAGCCCACCGCCGACTGGATTCGTTCCACGAAGTCATCGCCCGGCTCGATGTCGTCGACATCCTTGAAGACCCGGTCAGCTCCCAGCTCAGCAACCAGCACGTCGTACAGCTGTCGCGCCGGCCATGCCGTGTCCTGGCGTCGATAGCTGATGAAGACCCGGCCCGCCTCGCCTCTCTCCACACTGACCACATCCGCTCGCCTGCACGCCTGGCTTATAAGCCTAGGGTTCAGCCTTCCTTGCGTCTAAAGCGGTCGGACAGTCCCCGTGAGGCGCGCCAGAGAGTGTGCTCGCGGGAGATCGCCTCTTCAGCTTGGGCTACGAAGGCGGCCCAACGCTCCTCGCTGTTCAACGTCGGGAGCTCTGAGGCGATTGAGGCGAGCTCTTGACTCGCGATGCCGTACGCCGTCGCTAGGTTGCGGTGTTGCTTCGCCTCGATCCAGGCCATAACACCGCCGGCAGCAGCGGCAAGGAAGCCGAGCAGATCGAAGTTGATCCAGCCGAACGCTTTCAGCGCGCCGCCGATCAGACCCGCGATTTCGAGCACAATACTGACGAGCACCCATCCGCGCGCTCGGCGATCATTCCACCGCGCCTTCTCGGAATACCAGCGCTGCTGGTCGGCGATCCGGTCGGCGAGGTAGACCTGCCGACGCTCGTTGAAGTCCAGAGCGCGGACTTGACGCATCTTGTCGGTGATCTGTTGCGCAGCCGGCTCTTCTATCCCAAGGGAGATCGACCGAAGGTCTTGCAGCAGCGAGTAGGTCTGGGCATGGAACTGCTTGTCGACATCCACGTCGTCGACCTCGAAGGGCTCGGCGCGCACCATGTATCGCCAGGCGAGCGTCTTGGCCGACTCTGCCGCAGCCCGGCCCTCGTACCACGTTGTGAGTGGGCTCGTCGTGGCGAGAAAGAGTTCGGCGCCCAGCGCGCAAGCGAAGGCGAGAAAAGCCAGCCCGCCACCAACCTGAAAACCACCCGCAATAGTTAATGTGAGCGCACCGCCGAAGGCCGCGACGACCAGTGAACCGAGGCGCACCCGAAGTGAGGTGAGATAGGACCGCTGCGCTCGCTGGGATTCCCGGTCCGCGCTCCGAAACAACGCCGGGAGGTCTGCCGGGCCGTCGATGGTGACGCTCATCCTGGCACTCCCTCCAACAAGCCGCCCCTCCAATAAGCCACACTGACGGCTCCGCGGGCTCTACCGTAGCGGCGCACCGGGCTCCGGTGCTGTGACGTCTGGCGACTCGTCGGCCCTTACTCAGATAGAGCCCAGCGCAGTGTGTGCATGGCGGAGCGGCCCAGCGGTCTGATCAAGGCGCGTTCGGTGATTGGGAGTGCTGGTAGCCGCAGCTCCATGCGAGCCCACGGCGGCAAGATCGAGACCGCGCCCGCGGCGAGCACGTGGTAGCCGGCTCTCGTAAGACCAGTGAATGGTGGATGGACAAGGAGCAGATCGCTCGCCTCTCGAGCGGCACCCGAGCCGCTGACTTCGGATAGGTAGCCGGCCATGATCGACGTCAGCTCAGCGACGGTGTTCGGCGGGTCGACGACACCCAGCCGGGCGGCCACCGACCCTGATTGGCGTACGTATTCATCTGCATCAGCTGAGGTCAGCTTCTCGGCACCAAAGACCTGGAAGGCCTTGAGAAAGCTGTCGACCTGGGCGATATGAACCCACATCAGTAGGTGCGGATCGTCCGCGGCGTACGGGTTCCCATCCGGCATGATGCCCGTCACTCGACGGTGAATCGCCCCTACTGCAGCGATGGCTCGCTCGGCGTCAGGGATTGTGCCGTAGGTGGTCAGCGCGAGGTACCGGCTGGTGCGCTGGAATCGTCCCCAGAAGTCCCGACGAAAGCCGGCATGATCAACGACTGCTTGCAGCGCTACCGGATGGAGTGACTGCAAGAGCAGCGCACGAATTGCGCCGATGAACATTGATGCGTCCGCGTGTATCCGCCAGATCGCATCCTGCTCGCTGAACCACCGCTCGCCGTCGCGCCAGATTTCGGCATGCTGGGCCTCGAAGTCTCCGGCAATGCGATCCCGCACTGCTTTGGCGATGGTGGCTCGCGGGTTTGGGAGTGTCTCGATCGCCACATAACGGAGCGTATGCGCAGACTTGTCAGAATCAGTTCACCGTGGACCTAGGGAAGTAAATGGCAACACTGATCACCATCCGGTGGCGTACGCCGCCGCCGCGCTCGGTCGACGAGCGTTTGATCATCGGTGATGACCGTCGAGCGCGGCTGGAGGTGCTGCGACCGCGCACGCTGGGCGACACGGTGGGCACCTACGAGGGCGCAGTCGAAGAAAGCGAAGTAAGCGAACTGACCGCCGCTGGATCCGATGTCGAGCTGGACGTGACCACGCAGGATCCTCGACTCGGCGCAGTTGCGGTCGCAGCTGACCGGGTAGCGCAGCGGCTGCTCGGCTCACCGCTTGCGGTCGGACAGTTTTTCGCCCGGCCAATTGGCGCCGTTCCGCCGCTGCCGCAGACACTCGCCTTTTGCGTGCTGGGAGGCGGCTCACAGCCGGTCGAGTTTCAACTTGATCTTGCGGGATGCGTGATCCACTTCAGCTCCAGCGGTGCACCGGTGTCATCGATTCCGCTCCCCGAGCTGCCGATGGGCTTCATGACTTCTGACGCCGAAGGACTGGGTGGGATACGCCAACGAGCGTTAGTCGAGCCCGGCGTGCTCGGTACGATTTCGCTGCCTCTGGAGATACCCGGCGGAGTCAACGAGCTCAGTGTTGGAGTGGTGGGTAGCTGGTTCTTGCCGGGTAGCGAGTCGTCCGAAGATTTCGAGGCGCGTACGGATCTCCAGCCACTTTGAATCGCACTCCGCATCAGTTACTCGGTCACGTCGCCCACTCCGCATCAGTGCTGTTCTTTCTGCTGGTCTTCGGCCTCTCGCATACGACGGCGATCGCCGGGATGCTCACCGCAACTGTGTCCGGAATCGCGGCGTTCTGGATGAGATGCAGACCCTGACCTCAGGCGAACGGGTGCAACGGCAAGCCTGCTTGACTCGCCTCCTCTGCAAGCGACGCAACCTTGCCGGACAACCATTCCATTGCTCCGCGGTAAAGGAAGCCCGCCCAGCTAATGCGCGCCACACCGAGCTCTGCCAAATCCGCGATCGCAGGTGCAAGCGGAGTGGCGAGGATATTGACGGGACTACCGACATCCGCAACGAACGAGTCGAGAACATCGCGTTCCCACAACGTGATCGGATACACACAGTCGGCCCCCGCCTCCACGTACGCGCCAGCCCGTCGCAGTGCCTCCTCAAGCAAGTCGGCTTGTGACCTCCTGTCGAGGGAATGCAGAAACACATCCACCCGGGCATTGATCACCAGCCCATAGCCCTGATCGTTCGCGGCTTCTCGTACGCGGTGCAGCCAGTCAGCCTGCCGATCGGGGTCACGCAGACTTTCGCTGCGGTGGTCGGTGTCCTCCAGATTGCAGCCTGCAGCCCCGATCCTCAGCAAGGCCGCAACTAGCTCGGCCGGTTCGAACCCATAACCTGCCTCCAGATCGACGGTGACCGGGACGTCGACGCTGCGGACAATCCGTCCCGCAGCAAGGAGCATCTCGTCGCTCGGCGCTCTCTCGTGATCTTGATATCCCAACGCCGCAGTGATTCCGGCACTTGTAGTAGCGACGACCGGAAATCCAGCCGCAACGACGGCTCTCGCTGTGGCGGCATCCCAGGCGTTGGGAAGGAGGAGCGGACGGCCCGGGATATGGAGCGAGCGCAATAGATCACATCGACTCTGCAGTGTTCCGGACTGATTGCCCATTGCCTCTCCTGACTCGTCCGTGTTTCTCCTCGGCGTAGCTGGCATCCTCATCCTCGACGTTAGTGCCGCCGTGGCAGGCGGAAGCGACGGCATGTTGGGCGCCCAGCCGAGCTTCTCATCTCTTTCTCATCAAGCGTTCGTTGGAATTGGTCGTGACCTTGTCGCACTCGGGGTCTAGGGACCAGGCAGGCCAATGACCAGCACGACCGTGGAAGCGGCGCGACTCACCAAACATTACGGTGGGCGTACCGCGGTCGAGAACGTCAGCTTTGCGGCCTCCCAAGGTGAGATAGTCGGGCTCCTCGGACCCAACGGGGCCGGCAAGACCACAACAATTCGACTGCTAACCACGGTGCTCATACCTACGAGCGGCGACTTCTCCATAGCCGGGCATCCTTCGACATCACCTAGTGAGATTCGGCGGTGTGTCGGAGTCCTGCCCGAGAGCAGCGGGTACCCGTCGCATCAGACCGGCGGGGAATACCTTCGTTTCTTCGCCCGGCTGTACGGGCTGAGCCGAAGCCACTCCCGCAGTCTGGCTGCTGAGCTGCTAGCCAGTGTTGGGCTGGAGGAACGCGCCGGATCACCAATTTCCACCTACAGCCGTGGCATGCGGCAGCGGCTCGGGATCGCCCGCGCCCTGGTCAACGACCCCGTCGTGGTCTTTCTCGACGAGCCGACCCTGGGCCTCGATCCTGCCGGTCAAGCTCAAGTTTTGGACCTCATTCGCACCATCGCGAAGAGTCGCGCCGCGACCGTGGTGCTGAGCACGCACCTGCTGCCTGAAGTCGAGGAGGTTTG
>Ga0157302_10000061_pt1 | contig 16648 bp, 17 predicted proteins | sample NitcycUS103311B2_FD_108381 | JGI IMG/M metagenome (GOLD analysis project Ga0157302, IMG submission 108381) | Soil microbial communities from Arlington Agricultural Research Station in Wisconsin, USA - Nitrogen cycling UWRJ-S103-311B-2 | ecosystem: Environmental > Terrestrial > Soil >... | reverse complement strand
TCGTTGAAGTAGTAGTTGAGTAAACAAATAGCAGTCCAAGTGACAGAGTCAGAATAACTAAAGAAACAGAACTCTTGTTGCTTACCAATAATAAAGCACAAATGCTTTCCATTGGTAAAAAACTATCAGAATCAAAAGAGATAAAGTCGAAGTAAAGTATAGATCTTCTGCCAAGATCAATTCCTGCTGATGGTTTAACTGTTATTGTTAGTTTAAAACTTGTCAGAATATCTTTGCACCTATTACGAATGGTAACCTCTGTGATACCCGCAAGGCTTGATACATCTATTTGCAGTAGATTAACTCCGAGTAATACCGCGGCCAAATATATATATGCAGCAGCTAGACCACTTGGAGCCTTGCCGTCTGCAAGAAGACGGTCATCAGTTTTATGTGCTATGTCAATTGCCAGCCTCTCAACTTTGGTATCAATCTTTGCCATGTTTGCCAGTTTAGCAATATATTGATCGATTGCAAGCGTTACTGGAATTGGTGTAGATTGTGTTAAAGGAGATAAAGACAAGGATGAAGATGATGTTGTTGTTGTTACGGAATTACCAGTAATAGTTGATGAAGGTGCTGTTGTTGTTGGCTGTTCTGTAAAGACACCCAGCTCCATAACCATTATTCTGTAGTATTTGGCTGCGAGTTTCAGACTAGATCTGTCTTGTTCAGTTATACCAGTTGCTTTAATGATTTCTTCTAATGATCGCACCACTGAGCACCTTTTACATGCTAGGTAAATTGCTGCTGCTCCCATACATGCGATCGATTTTCCTTTTGCTTCATTTTTATTTTCAAAGTTTCGGTAAAGCATTGCTGCTGTTTCTACTAATATCTTTGGAAGTGACATTGCAGAACAAGTCTCATTAATTTTAGATAAAACATTTGAGAGTCTTCTTTCTTTTGGAGAAGCTACTCTTATTCTTGAATGCCACTTGCGCATATTATTCATCTGTTCTGCCATCCCGTAGTCAATCGACTTACCGCTATAATCTTTTGAGCCAAAACCAATTTCTGTTCTCAAGCCATAATCATGTAATGAAAAGCTTGTAAATCCACTGGCACGTACGTTCTTTGACTTTTCTTCAAAGTCAGTTGAATGTGATTCAGGACCATAATCATCAACCTGATCCATTACAACGCACCCACACTTTTGGCAAATGTATTCTCCCTTGCTGTAATCGTGAATAAGACCAGAATCACATTCAGGACATTGAGTATAATATTCTGTTGATATCATGGTCGATTGTCCCCTAGATGTCTAACTCGTCCAAAGCCTCCTCGTTTGTAATCTCTATGTTTAGAGGCTCGCCTTTTAGGTGAGAGTCCACCACTAAATACCTTAATGCCTGTGATCTTGTTTGTTCTATCTGTATGTGGCATTACTGATGCATAAGGGGCAGTAGTAGGTCCAATTACTTCTAATACTTTGCCTACGCGTTTTCCATTCTCATCAACTAATAAATCACCACCCTTGGTTTCTAAGCCAGCAGTTCCAAGTTTTACAATTAGCCTTCCACTCTTTGCCCAATGCATAACCTCTCCAATTTCCTCCAATTCTATAATGACATATGTACTTCACTTATTATCATTCTATTTTGTCAATAAAAATTCAGTTAATTGATAAACATCATACCCATTCGACCGAAAGAAGAATTTTTTATACTCGAAAACAAAACCTAAAATATTTTGTTATTATTATCCTTCATTGCTATCTTTGACTAGCTTTCTGTTTATGTCTTTTTTGTATCATTTTATCCGCAATTATATCAATGACTGCAGATTTTTTTATGCTTTCTGATTTCGGGAGCATTATATATCCTGATTTGACAAAATATCTTCTGGGATATCTTGTTTGGTTATTAGTTCCTTCTGTCGTGGGATTGTAACCTGCTAATTTGGCAGCATCAATCAGCTCTGAGACTGTCGGATCAAAAACTGCGCGGTCTCGTTTTACTTTACGACCTTTCTGCCTGGATAAATGCTTGTTAAAATAATCAAGCCACAAAATTATGTGATCATAATCTTTCAACTGACATTTATTTTTTAATTAATCTTAAATATTAAGATTAGTGATAAGCAATGCCTCAACAATACTATTGACATAAAAGTGTGCAGTAATTTCGTCTACTCCCCTGCATCAGTAAAAATATGGTCAATATCCTTTATTCAGTCACCTAATGGTTGGGCAACAAATTGATGTAACACGTTTAATATAGTCAAGTAACATTTAAGATATGCATTCAAATGTTTCATACAGATATGGCACGAATGCATGCTCCTACTCATGGCAAATCTCATTCGACTCGTCCAACCTCTTTGAATACGCCGGTTTGGCTAACACAAAGCCAAGGCGATGTAGTTTCGCTAGTTGTACAATTATCAAAGGAAGGTCTAACTTCAAGTGAAATTGGCCTTCGTTTGCGCGACGAATATGGGATACCACTTGTGAAGCCAATTTTAGGTAAAAATATTACAGAAATACTTGATGAAAATAATATCAGACGAGATATGCCTGAGGATTTAAATCGACTAGTTCAAAAGGCTGTGGGACTTCAAAAGCATCTCAGATCTCACAATAGTGATCACAGAAACGTTCGTTCGTTAGAGCTTGTTGAGGCAAAGATTCATAGACTTTCTAGATACTACAAACGTATTGGAAAGCTTGAGAAAAACTGGAAATACGCAGCGGTTATTGCTCAGCTAGAGTAAGAGTGTAGTATGGGCATCAACGAACTTTGCCAAGCTCTAAAACCTTTTTGTGAGAAGATTAATGATGTTGTTGAAAATGATAACGAAATTTCTATTATCACGCATTTAGATGCAGATGGTATAATTTCTGGCAGCATTATTTCTATGTCTTTAGTGAGATTAGGCGCCAAATGCACTGTTAGAACTGTTGCTGATATGACTTTGGATGTTATTGAGCAAATGAGGTTTGAAAATCACGATTTCTATATAATCACAGACCTTGGAGGAGGGATGGCAAATAAATTACTTAGAGCCCTCGATAAGAGATGGGTGATAATTGATCACCATCAAATCTGCCAAGAAGAAATAACGGCAGACTATAATGATCAGGTCTTGAATGCTTGGAAATTTGGTATTAATGGCTGTAACGAAATTTGTGCTGGTGTGATGGCATATATGGTTGCTAGCACACTTGACAGAAAAAACAGGGATCTTTCTTCTACTGCCATTGTTTCTGCTATAGCAGATAGACAGGATCGAGGAGATAAGAGATCACTTATCGGCATAAATTCGGAAATCGTAAAAAAAGCTCAGTCACTAGGATTAATCAGTGTAGATCTAGATCTTATGTTTACAGGACGAGAAACCAGGCCCCTTCATGAGGCACTTGCCTACACTTTCTCTCCTTATATTGAAGGACTGACATGGAATACAGAACGCTGTTATGAAATAATCAAAAATGCTGGAATAAAGATGAAGGACAACGGGAGATGGCGAGTCCTTTCTGAAGTTTCGAACGAAGAGAAAAGTGTCATTTTAGATGCTATTGCCAAATTTGTGGTTACATCTTCAAAATATACTGCAACTGATATAAAAGACAACCTTATGGGTTATACATATACGCTTACAAATGAAGATCAAAGGAGCCACCTTCGTGATGCCAGAGAGTTTTCGATCTTGCTCAACGCATGTGGAAGAATTAGAAAAGCTGGTGTAGGTATTGCAATTTGTATGGGTGACAGAAACGCAATGTTAAGCGAAGGTGAAGAAATAGTTGCCAAATATAGAGCAACTTTGAGGAATTACATTTCTGCCATTTTCGCAGAAAAATGGCGCTTGATTGATGATGGAAAATCTGTTTTTGTAAACGGAGAAGGACTTTTAGATGAAGATATGCTCGGCGCAGTTTCTTCATTGTTAAGTGGTTCTCCAACACTCGGCGGCAGATTGCTTTTTGTCAGAACTATGACCAAGGATGGCACTTACAAGTTTACTTCGAGAAAATGCCTTGGATGCAAATCGGAATCAAATCTAGGCCTAATAATGCAATACTGTTCGAAGTCCGCTGGTGGCATTGGTGGTGGGCATTCTGCAGCTGCAGGATGCAGAGTATCGTCAGCAAGACTGGAAGACTTTTTGGAAAATGTGAGGATCGCCATAGATGATGCCAAATTCGAAACTGCCTCCTGAGATCATTGTCGTCATAGAGATAAGGTTTTCAAAAAAATCTGAGACGCATGCAGTCATGAAGGCATTAATACCAGATAATGTTAACTTTCCAAAAGGTCTATCGATGGAAATGCTTTCAAATAACAGTAATACTTTGTTCCTTAAATTTTTCTGTAGCATTAAATTTGAAACCCTCATCAATACTATTGACGAAGTGTTGGACTTCATATCGCTTGCAAAAAAAGTGATTTCAGGTGATTGATTTAAAATTATTGAAGGACAATCCACAAGTCATTGAGGATATGTTAAAAAGGAGGAAATTAGACTTTCCAATTAAAGAGCTAATTGCTTTAGATAAAAGACGTCGGGAATTGATATCTGAAATACAAGGTATCAACCATAATAAAAATATTCTTGCACATTCTATAGCCGCCAAAAAGAAGACTAAGGAGAAAATAGCGCAGGAACTAGAAGAAATGAATGTGATCAGAAATAAGATTGTCAGTCTTGATGTAGAAAAATCAACGGTCGACTCAAAGTTCAGACATCTAATTATGCTGCTTCCTAATATTATTCATGAATCTGTTCCGTTTGGGTATGATGAAACTGATAACTTAGTTGTCAAACAGCAAGGGACCATCAAAAAATTCGATTTCAAACCTAAAGACCATGTCGATATTGCGACTAATCTTGACCTGATTGACATTGAGAGGGCTGCAAAGATATCGGGTGCAAGATTTTATTTTCTTAAAAATGAGCTAGTAATGATGAACCAAGCATTGATACACTTTGCATTAGACTTTTTATTAAAAAAATGTTATACGACCACTCAACCTCCTTATATGATTAGAAAGGAAGCTATGGAAGGAGCTATAATACTAGGGGATTTTGAAGATGTAATTTACAAGGTTGAAGGAGAAGATCTCTATATGTTAGGTACTTCTGAACATGCAATGGCTTCGATGCATATGAATGAAATTTTAGACGGTAAGAAATTGCCAATTAAGTATGCTGGTATAAGTCCGTGCTTTAGAAAAGAAGCTGGTGCGCATGGCAAGGATATGAAGGGTATTTTCAGAGTACATCAGTTTGAGAAGGTTGAACAATTCATATACTCACGTCCAGAACTCGCATGGAAAGAACATGAGGATATGTTGACAGTAACCCAAGAGTTTTATGAAAAGCTTGGAATACCTTATCGTGTAGTATTGCTCTGTTCTGCAGAGTTGGGCAAAGTTTCAGCCAAAACATATGACATTGAGGCATGGATGCCAAGTCAAAATGCATACAGGGAAATCGGATCATGTTCAAATTGCTCAGATTATCAAGCTCGTAGGCTCGGTATCAGATTCAGAGATAAGACAAATGAGGAAACTAGATTAGTCCATACTTTGAACAGTACACTTGTGGCAACTGAGCGAACTCTAGTAACCATATTGGAAAACTATCAGACTTCAAAGGGTACTGTAGAAGTTCCAGATGTTCTTCAAAAATACATGGGCGATATAAAGGAAATTTCGCTTTAAGTTGCGATACAACTTATATCTACATATAACTGTCTGTTGGTGAAGTTAACATCCATGAAATTTCTTATTTGTAAGTTGGTATTCTAGCTGTTCTTCAAGCCATCCTTGATTACGTTTCTTGTACTATTAAGAATATCTAGAGAATAGCTTTAGCTTCGAAGGTATTTCCGAGCATCGTCATCTATCTTGTTCGCTACTATACAGTACACTTAGACAGCTGATTCTTTAATCAATCTTCTTAATCCTAGATTGATTATAATCATGGAAAGGAGCCTTAACTTGACAGCACCAAAATAACAAACATAAAGATTAAATAATTGAAATCGAAAGGTTAGATTAATATGAATAAGCCAATTGTCATGGCTATGGCAGCACTAGTTGTTCTGCTAGGCTCTGCTTTTGCATTACCAGCAATTCAGATAGCGACTGCACAATATACAGGAGGAGGAGGTCCGTCACCAGGTAGCCTCGAAGACCAATTAAAACTAGCAAAAGCCAAAGTTACCAATGCGAGACAAGCAGGGGCATACGGTTCTGGTACGCCAATGCTAGGAACTAATGTTAATGAGACAACAATCTTTATTGTAGTCATAGTAGCGATCTTTGGTGGCGTTGCAGGAGCATTCTTTGTAAAGAGCAGAAGCGGCGCGAAAGCACAAGCAACCACTTAAGTCTATCTATATTTTTTGTTTTTTAAAAATTTTCAAATATTTTATTTGTTTGATACCGAAATTATATTTGGTTACTAATATCAACCTTTAATGTGTTTGTTAACTCTAATCATAGATGTAGTTGGTTCTTCTTTTGTGACTTCCGATGGAGTTTAGAGTAAGTCAAGAATTGGCCAACCAAAATGTATATATCATAGAATTTTAATTGCTGTATATGATAATGATCGATATCCTAAGCCTTACGGCAATGGTTAGTATTGCGTTCAAAAGTCTGATTGGGCAGATTGGACCAGCATATGACCCCCTATTCTACGACGTAATGGTCTATATCTTCGGTACTATGCTGTTCGCAGTGTTCTTGTTAAGTGTCATTGCGTTCTGGTTAAGAAGAAAAGGCCTTGGTGGAGGCTCTGCAAAGGAAAAGTGGACACAAGAATTGGAAAGATACTTTGAACGTGAACAAATTGGTCTGATCCCAGACGAAAAACACCATTGGTAAACCAGATCTGGCGTAGTAACGGAATCTACTATCCCAAATCTCTTTTCTTTGTTTTTATATTTTGTATATGAGTTGTTTTTTAGGAAACAATCAATCCTAGAAGTGTTCTAAATAACCGATAGAGCGAGTGATTAAGTCTGTGTATGTCGACCTTGATATTTATATATAAAGCAATTTAATAATGAGTCTACAAGTAATTAAAATTCAAAACTCTGACAGCCTTATAACCGTAATATACCTTCTTTCTAACACATCATTCCAGAGATTTTTATATAGATAGCTCTTCCTTTCTATATCGAACCCATGTATGACAGAGAACGACTTTATCTTAAGCAGTTGGGATTAGTAAGTTAATCGTAGAATTTATATCTCAAAAAAAGTAAAAGAAAAATGAGATTGAGTTTTCCGCTTTTTAGATGACTTGCCACGGTCTTGTAGCGAACGTTATGCCAAGCCCTGCACCAATCAAAATACACTGATATACCACATTTCCCCACGGTACCGGCTTATAGATTGGTTCGCCAGTTACTTGGACGGTTTGTCCCGGACCTAGACCCGGACCTATGTGCTCTATATTAAGCTGAGTGTGCACGTGGTAGATACCAGGCTCCAACGCTTTTGCTGTGATAGAGTATGGTATTGTTCCTTGAGGTGGAATGTCAAATATATTTCCCGGTGGATCTCTTGCAATAAATTCCCATCTGTTGCCTGCATTGGTTGATTCACTAAATAGCGATAACCATGCTCGAAGAGGTCTATTGACTAGGCTTTGCAGCGTCCCCTTAACCGTTATTGTATCACCCGTATGAACAGTTTGAGCCGAGAATGATTCATCGGCAATTTTTACGAATCTACTCTGCAGCTGAGCCTGTACGCCATGTCCCTCTGCGACTGGTAGGAAAGCAAATGCTGTAGACAGTATCATGACTGCCGCCAGGCCAATCACAAAGAATGTCCTGCTATTTGTCATTGCTATACTAGCTTTACCAGCAGGAACAAAGATATATATTTTACTATAAAACCAACTGATTTTTTAAAATACATTGTGTACATCATAAATGATAAGCAATATTGATGTACTAAGATCTACTTATTGTATTCATAATAATTAATAAATAACATGAAGAGAATATATGATTAGTATTAGTATTTAAAATTAATTACATCATTTACACTCAATTATCTATACAACTCTATATATACTACTTTAACAAGATGAGAATTGAGTAATATGGCACAGATGCCAGCACTGATACCAAAAGAAGTCGAAATCCAACGACTAAAAAAGATCTACATCATGGTGATAATGCTAGGTTCAATAGCAGCCTCCGTGGAGGTAGATAACTTTGTTGATGGATCACTGCATCAAACAGCAATTCGAGACAGTGCATTTACGCCAGCACACTGGTGGTTATATAGCCACTTTGTAGCCCTCCCCTTAGGATGGGGATTTGTGGCAATGTATGACAGAAGGGTACCAATTCTCAGAGGTCCCAACAACTCTATGAATACTGGCTTGAAGATAACCATCATCGGTTACTTGGCAACCATGTTCACAATTGGAGTCAATGAATTGTGGCATTTCTGGTTCGTAGAGGAAATATTTTCAGTCCCTAATCACTGGATGTTTAACATGGGAGTCGTTGTTGCTTTCATGGGAGCCCTTGCATACGTAGTAAGGGTTTATGCACGTCTAGTAGAATTGGGTGCAGAAACACCAGCAAAGAACCCGTACGTGGCTGAAATGTACAAGCTAGCACTCGAAGGCAAGTTGTATAGCAGATCTATTCCATAAAATAAATCTACATTACGAAACAGGTCTTGGATTTAGACCATCCTTTTTCTCTTTTTTATTTTCCTATGACTTCTCTTATTGGGTTTAGATGAACAAATTATGGCTACCATTTCCTTAGCGATAATAAAAACGTTCATGGATCTTTAAATTTGGCAAAGCAACTTTTCATTTCATTATTATCACAAGTAAATCCTTAACATAGTCTGTTGAATAACTAGGATTTGTAATAATACCAAATAAAGAATGTTGTCTTGCTGATGAATGTATTATAGATATACGCTTTCAGAAGTAATCATTTACGCTATTTATCCAATTTTACAGACGATACATAGTCACCAAACGCTCTGTATTGAGGAAAACGCTGATTCGGCTACCATCGCATACCACCCTAACCATGCTTTTTCTACCACCGTTTCATGTCTTTCAGCTGTTCTATTACAACCATATCTTTCTCGATATGCACCCATTAGCTTTGATTGATGAATTCTTTCTTAGCCTGATAACCAGGTTGTATTCCTATTCTGTCAAGATATCTGAGTTATCTTTAGAATCATAAGCACCGTCTTCTACTACCCTGTTTATTGTCGTACATAAAGAAGAAGAAGAAGAAGATGTAGTTACCACAGCCTGTCGTGTCAATGGTTTTAACATTTTACCATCAACAACATCCTCTTTTTTCACTTCCATTGACACTATTTTCTTTGTCTTTATATTAACCGCCAAATGTATTTTGATAAAGTCTCTTCTCTTCTTCCATTTGTCTCTAATCCATTCTCCTCTGTTTGTTACCTTTATTCCAGTAGAATCAACTGCTATTGTTATAACGTCTATTTTTTCTGGATTTACCTCTGAATTCAGCTCTACCTTTATCCTTACTATCCTCCTCCACCACATTGTTGTATTGTTCATTTCCTTTAATTCTGTTCGCCAATTCGCTAAAAAACCGGTATCAAACAATAATTCTCCTCTTTTGACTAAAATTCGTTATATTCACTCCAGTTTACTTTCCTCTTCTTTTTCCTACTCTTCCTATCAATACTGCTATCATTATTGGACAGCAGCTATTCTATTTTATACTCCCCTATAGCTTGTTAGGAAAAGTGGTAATACAGTGATAGTTACTCAACACACCACCTTAACAGCAAAATTTAAAAGGGCATGTTTGGATGTATATATTTAATGACTTTACCTAAAGGATATGGTAGCGGCGGGAGCAAGGGTGGTACTGGCGGCGGTGGAAGTCGAGACGATGTAGAGAAGATGATTGGCCGCAGAGTTGAAAATATGAAAGGTGTCTATATATTAGGATTTGCACTATGCTGGGCAGCCACTGCAGGTGGAATTTATGTAGGTGTAACAGTCTATCCATGGGCATATCCATTGCCAAGTGGCATGTATGCGTTGTCGGTTCTAACAGTAATTGAAGCACTGGGATTCTTTTTCATCATGAAGATTGCAGGCGAAAAACCAGTTCGTGCATAGCACCTTCTTCTACCTTATTTTTTATTAAAACTTGATTTTTATGATATCTATCCCTTATAGTTAAATAAGAAGTTCAGTATTAGGAATATGACAAGCATGAACGTTCATTAGTTTTTACTTACGATTATAAGAGTAGTTGAAATAAAATTTTATATATAGCATCATAGCGTAGGTTGGTAATGGTCTGGCTTAGACGTACAACACACTATCTGTTCATAGTTGTAGTTGCCGTAAATAGTACTCTGCTGACTATTAACGCAGGAGACTACATCTTCTATACTGACTGGGCTTGGACTTCATTTGTCGTATTTTCGATTTCACAATCGACTATGCTTGCGGTAGGAGCTATATATTATATGCTCTTTACAGGAGTTCCAGGAACCGCTACATACTATGCAACCATTATGACAATCTACACATGGGTTGCAAAGGGTGCATGGTTTGCATTAGGGTACCCATATGATTTCGTTACGACACCAGTATGGATACCATCAGCAATGTTGTTAGACCTTACATATTGGGCTACTAGACGCAACAAGCATGCCGCCATTATTATTGGTGGAACGTTGATCGGTCTATCGCTCCCAATGTTCAACATGATAAATCTATTGCTGGTAAGGGATCCTCTAGAGGTCGCATTCAAGTATCCAAGGCCTACGCTTCCTCCCTACATGACCCCTATCGAGCCTCAGGTCGGTAAATTCTACAACAGTCCTGTAGCATTAGGTTCAGGTGCAGGCGCAGTGCTAACTGTTCCTATAGCAGCGCTAGGCGCAAAGCTGAACACTTGGACGTATAGATGGATGGCCGCGTGGAGCAAGTGGGACTAGCTAAAAAATCTCCCAACTTTTCCTTTTTTTATTTCTATCATTTTAAAAAAATTCATTATTAACTATTCGCAAAAAATCATTAAGGAGGTGATCTACTCCTTAAGATCCTTTATACCTTAATTACGGAGGTGCGTGTCACATTCATTTGTCCGCTCTAAGAGCTTCTAAAAGGTTGTTGATGCTACCAACAGGTATCTGGTGTGCATCTGAAATATCTTGTTTTGATGGAGGGTATTCCATATAATTAGGTATCCTAGCGACAATCCTCTCCTGGTATGTTGGAATATGTTCATTCTGATAAAAGATGCCTATTGGAATCTTGCTTCCCCATTCATTTGACCTTTCAATTACTTGAGCTATCTTAGTGTTTGTCTCTTCAGGTTCATGTATGACGCCATCATATTCTGTATCCTCAAGCTTGTACGTCCTGGGCATCTGCTTGCCAGTTTCAGGATCAACATTATCCAATCCTTGAAACCATTCCTTCGTATTGATGTCATTATAAGTTGGACAGGGTTGCAATATATCCAAAAAAGCCAGACCTTTGTGCTCAACGGCTTTACGAATCAAGTCCTTTAAATGTCTAACATCATACGAATAACCTCTTGCAATAAAAGTGAAACCCGCCACTAAAGCAAGAGCTATTGGATTAACAGAATTGCTTACGTTTGGCTGCGACAGTGACTTTGTCTTCATTCCCAATTTGAGAGTGGGAGAGGCTTGACCCTTGGTCAAGCCGTAAACACCGTTGTTGAATATTATATAGACCATATCTACATTCCTCCTGCCAGAACTTACAAAGTGGCCGGCACCAATCCCTAAACCGTCGCCATCTCCGCCTACGGCTAATACTTCTAAGTCAGGGTTGGAAAGTTTTGCGCCCTGAGCGAAGGGTAAAACTCTGCCATGCAATGTATGTATTCCGTAAGTGTGAATAAAATGGGGTGTTTTGCCTGAACATCCTATTCCGGAGAAAATTGTAGCCCGATGCAAAGGGACCTGCATGTCTGCCAAAGCCATCTGAATAGCATTTAAAATACCAAAATCTCCACAACCGGGACACCAATCATTATGAATATCTGTTTTATAGTTTGCAAGTTTAAGTGCCATGCTCTAAAACAATTCTCCTTTTAGCATTTCCATTGATTATACTCATTAAAGCATTATAAACCTCACTTGATGACATTGGCCTACCATTGTATTTGACAATTTTATAGTCGATGCTGCGGCTCAAATTCTGCTTTATTAGAACTCCGAGTTGGGACGTATAATTCATTTCAATATCTACCAAAACCTTGCTATTAGTTAGCATTTTTTCTACCAATGTGGTGGGAAATGGGTGCATTAATCTAATTTGAATAAACTTGACCTTTTTTCCTTCTGCTACTAACCGATCTATTGCATCTAAAATTGCTCCCTTAGTAGATCCCCAGCTTACAATTGTCACGCCACCTGAGGGATCATCTTGACCATATGCTCTTGCTTTGTCTTCATCGGGTATTTCCTTTAAAGCAAGATCCAACTTGCTCATTCGCTTATTCATCATTTTAATCCTATTATCGGGATCTTCGGTAATATGACCTTCTTCAGTATGCTCATCTCCTGTATTCCAGAAAATTCCATTTTCTTTGCCAAGAGCGATACGTGGAGAAATCGGATTTATATCCAGTTTGAATCTTCGGTAATTGCCAGCAGTTCCAGTTTCAGCTGATTGGGGAACATTTTCTAATAAATGTCCTCTGTCTATCTTGATACTATGCTGATCGAAAATCTTACATGTCATGATACTATTTGCAATAGCCTTATCGAGCATATGTATGACAGGCAGCTGATATTTTTCAGCAAAATTAAATGCCTTTATAGTGTCATAGAAACTTTCTTCAATATCGCCAGAAGCGAAAACAATTTTTGGAAACTCTCCATGTCCACAATTAATAGCAAAAATCAAATCGCCTTGTTCGTGCCTGGTCGGAAGACCTGTGGATGGACCAGCACGCTGATATAGTGAGACAACTACTGGAACTTCGTTTATTCCTGCCCAGCCAAGTGCCTCGGCCATTAAAGAAAAACCAGGTCCTGAAGTAGCGGTAGCTGATCGTACGCCAGTCAATGCTCCGCCTATTGCCATCGTTATCGCTGCTATTTCATCTTCAGTTTGGATAACTAATACCGAGCCTTTTCTGTCATTATAGGCCTGTTCCATTATCTGATTAGACTCTAAAAACTCACTGTCGTCGCTTGCAGGTGTTATAGGATAATATGTCTGGAACCTGCATCCAGCCACTATTTTTGCCATTGCGGAAGATTGACTTCCCTGCACAAGGATTATATCTGAAGATGGTTTATTACATGTCAGCTTAAATTTGAACCCTGTTACGTCGAATTTCGATTTTATATAATTATAGGAATAATTTGCTGCCGCAATATTGACGTCAGCAATCTTAGGTTTTGTTTTAAATATATATTTGATTGCTTTAGCAAGTACCTCGCTATCAAAATCTAAAATCGCCATTGAGGCCGATAATGCCATCACGTTAGTCATTCTTGTAAGTTTGCTCAGGGAATGGTCATTAACCTTTTCTGAAAATTCTTTGAGTATCTGAAAATATGGAATCTTGTAGAGCGTAGATCCATTATCCTTAGCGTAATCCACCATACCTTGAACAGTCAATGGTTTATGAACCTCTTCTAGTATTCTGGTAATTCTTGCACACGCATAATCATCTAAAGTTGGAACTTCTTGAATACTTATGTTGGCCGACTCTGAATCATAAATTATCGCTCCCCCTTTTGTTACCTTGTCTCCGTGCCTAAATATTGTTTCAGCATCAAACGAAACAAGTATATCGATGTCATCAACATGCGAACGAATTTGATTGTCTGATACTCTTACTGTAAAATAACTGTGTTCACCCTTGATATTAGAATAATATTCTCGTTTACCAAAAATATGTAATCCCCCATTTGAACAAGCTTTAGAGAAAATATTGGCCGCGGAATCAACACCGCTTCCCTGTGCTCCTCCTATAACCCATGTTAATGAATTCGAGATTTTTGATTCAGTCATCGTTAAAAGTATTCGGCCTCTTCCTGCTTTTATTGCTTTAGAATTATGAGAAAATTAAGTCTATACTCTATCTGCTAACCGCCGCCTGTTGCGGCATCATACAGGCAACACTCGCAAGCATTTGTCTCTCCGCAGTAAGGGCATGCACACATACAGGCCTCTATTGGATTTCCACAGTAATCACAACTGGTTCCTTCACCACTTGAGTTTCTAATATTATTAGCCAACCTGGTGCAATGTACTGAGTTCCCAAGACTTATTATAGTTTACACATATATTAGTAATTATACAGGTATAGATTCCAAAAGCTTATACCCGGTATTGATTTATAGAAATATTTAAAATAAAGCAAAATATTTTCCAGAAATTCAGCTAGGTAATGAATAGAAATATTTCCATGAATAGACCCGAATTATTGCAATAGAAGAGTTTACGTATAAAATCTTGCTTGACATCTTATCATAACTTCAAAATTCAAAGTAATAAGAAAAATTAATATCTAAATAGAACGTCCTAAGAAGTGAGATCGATGACAATATCTATTGTGCCGACTGAACTTGAACCTAAGGGCATGACCTTCACAAATATTGAAAATACGTGTATTGTTCGAGGAACTACTTTGCTCAAACGTGGTTTTGCTCATATGCAAAAACATGGTGCGATTATGGACGTTACCAATGTCGAACAAGCACAAATCGCCGAAGAGTCAGGCGCAGTTGCTGTTATGGTTTTAGATAAATTACCCTATGATGTAAGAAAAGCCGGAGGTGTTGCTAGAACTGCTAACGTTAAGGTAATCAAGGACATTATGGATGCTGTTGCCATTCCTCTAATGGCAAAGTGCAGAATTGGTCATGTTTCAGAAGCTAAAATTCTGGAGGCAACAGGCGTAGATATGATAGACGAGAGCGAGGTTTTGACTCCTGCAGATGAAGAACGACACATTTGGAAATGGGATTATACTACGCCATTCGTCAATGGTGCAAGAGACCTTGGCGAGGCTTTAAGAAGAATTGAGGAAGGATGTGCCATGATTAGAACAAAGGGTGAACCAGGAACAGGGAATGTTGCTGAAGCGGTCACCCATATTAAGATGTTAAATAACCAGGTCCGCAGACTTCGCTCCATCTATCAAGATCATGATAATCAGGAATTAATAAAAGTAGCAAGAGAACTGAAGGTTTCTTTTTCATTGGTCGAAGAGACCGCACGTCTAGGCCGACTACCCATAGTAAATTTTGCCGCAGGAGGAATTTCTAGTCCTGCCGATGCCGCATTTCTGATGAACCTTGGATGTGACGGCGTATTCGTTGGTTCTGGTATTTTTAAATCAGATGATGCATCTCAGCGGGCAAGAGCAATAGTACTTGCTACCACATATTATGATAATCCAAGGATTGTTGTTGAGGCACAAAAAATGGTTGACGAGAAAAAATCTATGCTTGGACTTGACACAAAGAATCTCGAATTAAAAATGCAGGAACGAGGCCCCTCTAGTTGAAAAATGAAATTACAATCGGAATATTGGGAGTTCAAGGCGATATTGAGGAAAACATAGCGGCTACTAAAGACACATTAAAACATATGAGAGTAAAAGGCAGCGTAGAATCTGTTCGCTATTCTGAAGAGATTGAAAAAGTTGATAGTTTGATCATACCAGGAGGTGAAAGCGGCGTAATTAGTCTTCTAGTTGCGATACAAGGAGGGGCATTCCAAACCGTCAAAAGGCTTGTGTCTAATGGTATGCCTGTGATGGGAACTTGTGCTGGAATGATTATACTTTCAAAACATGCATATGACAGAGTAGTAGGCGAAACAAAACAACAACTAATGGGTAATTTGGATATTGTTGTTGAACGAAATGCATTTGGAAGACAGAACGATTCATTTGAGGTTGATCTTCAAATACCATTTCTGGGTAAGGATGACTTCAAATGTGTCTTTATTAGATCTCCTATTGTAAGAGAAGTAGGAAAAGAAGTTGAGGTAATAGCCACATTTAATAATAAAATTGTTGCAGTAAAACAAAAGAACATTTTCGGTACTTCCTTCCATCCAGAGTTATCTGGGGATGATAGACTTCACAGACAGTTTATCAAAACAGTATTGGATTTCAAGAGAACTCGATAGGAGTAAAAAATGTGTGCGGGGGGTGGGATTCGAACCCACGAACCCCTAAGGGACGGGATCACCCATTTGAGATCTTAAGTCCCGCGTCTCCAAATTTTCTTTATTTTACCTATTTGGCCAGGCTCTACAACCCCCGCCTCAGCAAACCGATTTAATTCTAGTTACTGTAATTAAACGTTACAAAAAGCACAAGCAGATACCTTAATGAAACCCTATATTCATGTTGAATCCTTGGTTATAGTGCCTTGGTAGCTCAGCTTGGTAGAGCGTTGCCTTGGTAAGGCAAAGGTCCCGGGTCCAAATCCCGGCCAAGGCTCCCTTGTTTTGTCTTAAATGGCACAATTCTTGCTTCTTTTGTACTTTCATACAGCTGAGGATTAGCACTCAGGTTCTGAGTATATACACTCAGACCATTGTTATTGTTACCAGGACAAATGAAACCTTTTTCCATAAGTAAAGGTAATTCTAATTCTTGAAAAGTCTGCAGCTTCTTTTTGATGTCGCT